>Ga0210404_10000190_pt1 | contig 38528 bp, 30 predicted proteins | sample IncBWH28MmetaG_FD_155455 | JGI IMG/M metagenome (GOLD analysis project Ga0210404, IMG submission 155455) | Forest soil microbial communities from Barre Woods Harvard Forest LTER site, Petersham, Massachusetts, United States - Inc-BW-H-28-M | ecosystem: Environmental > Terrestrial > Soil >... | reverse complement strand
GCTCAGCTTGTTGAAGCCGATGATGAGGTCCGTGGCGAGCATCACCAATATCGGCAGCAGAAAGGCCATGCGGCGGTCGCGTACCATGGCGCCTGAGAACAGAGCGATCGCGCCGACCGGAGTGAAGTTCCAGGGATGCGGCGCGAGGCGCAGGGCCGCGGCAAAGACGATCATGGCGAAGATGAGAATGGTGCGGAGCACTACCGCCTCTTTCTCGGATTTTTCCATTTTCACTTTGTCTCTCCTTCGGCCAGGCTCAAGCCCGCCCTCTGCTATTTGCTATTTGCTCGCCAAGCTAGGGCGCAGCGATGCTGCGCCCTACGCCGGATTCGGATGGGAGCAAATCGCAATAGATGAACGAATCGCGCTCGACCACTTTTCCGGCGCGAACGGGAATGGGGTTGCGGAAAATGGGGCCATCGAAAACGAAGGTGTGGAATTCGCCGTTTTCGCCGCAGGGATCGACTCCCGCGGGCAAATCGTGGAAGAAGGAATCGTCGAGCTCGCGGCCGGCGAAACTGCGGTCGAGCACTTTGAGATCGATACATGCGGCAATGGCGCGGAAGCCGGTCGCGTGAAATTGGCGGATTAGCTCGCGGGTGTCGCGCTTCCAGATGGGAAAGAGCGCCCTCATGCCGATGCGGGCGAGATTTTTCTCGCGGTAGAGGCGGAGATCTTCGAGGAAGATGTCGCCGAAGGCGACCGTTCGCACGCCCTCGGCGTAATGGATGCGCAATGCTTCTTCCATGCGCGCCTCGTAACTCGGATTGACGCATTGTGGCGGGATGCGCACTTGGTGCAGCGGAAGCCCGATGGATTGGGCTTGCTGCACAAGGAGTTCGCGGCGCACGCCGTGCATGCTGATGCGTTCGTAAGTTTCGGTTACGGTCGTCAGCAGAGCGGCGATGCGGACTTCGGGGCGCGGCAGTAGCGTGTGCAGCGCCATGGCGCTGTCTTTGCCACCTGACCAGCAGAAGAGGATGGGCTCGGACATGGTTATGCGCGCCATCCAGCAAATCGTTTGCGAAAGGCTGGCGCAGCACGCTGCGCTGCAACGAAGAAGTGGCGACGAACATCGCGCCAAGGTGGGGCGCAGCAGTGCTGTGCCCCTACAGGGAAGAAGAAGAACGCTGCCATTAGTTTTTACCGGCGAAGCGGTAATTCATGCCGACGCGGACGTCGCGGCCGAGCGCGGGGTAACCGATGGCGTCCTGGTATTGCTTGTCGAAGAGGTTGGTGGCACGGGCGTAGAGCGAGATGCCGCGGCCCATGGTGTAGCTGCTAGCAATGTCGAAGCGGGCGTAGCCGGGATTGCGCGTGAGGCCGAGGAAGAGAAAATCGCTGTCGGTGCGCGCGCCGCTGAAATAACCGGCAAGGGTGAACGTGAATTGGCGAAACGAGGAGCTCAGCGTGAGCGAGCCGGAATTCGGAGGCCGGCGGATCAGGTGATTGCCGGGAATTTCCGCAGGATCGAACGAATTGGGAGAGACGAGAACGCGGCTGTCGTCATACGAATAATTGCCCGCGAGCATGAGCCAGCGAACGAGGCGAGCTTCGACGGCAATGTTCGTTCCTCGAGCACGAGCGAGATCGGTGTTGAAGAAATTGCCCCAGAAGGCGGGGCAGCCAGCCGGTTGCGGAATCGCGCATGGGCTGAACGGAGAGCAGGACGTGAAGCTGATGATGTCGTAGAAGCGGCTGGAAAAATAGTCGGCGGAGATTTTCACGCGGTCGGCCGCCAGTTTTTGCTCGATGCCGGTGTTCCAGGTTTTGCTGGCTTCGGGCTTGAGCGTGGGATTGCCGGGGAAGCACGGGCTGCTACCGGCGTTTTGGTCGAAGCGCGGCTCGACGATGCCTTCTCCATAAAACAAGCGGTAGCGCGTGTCGCCCCAGAAGCCGCTGCCGTAGCGCAAGGCCAGCGAAGCGCCGACGCGCGGAACGACGCGGGTGCCGAAGCTGCCATTGGCTTCCGCGCGCCCGCCGAAATCGAGGGACAGGCGCGATAAAGGCAGGTAGCGAAAATCCAGATAGCCGCCTTGATTGTTGCGGCGAAGATGGCCGATGCCCAGGAACGAGATTTCGGCGTTCTCGACTTCGTATTGGTAGCCGGCGGTTGCGCTGAATTTGCGGAGAATGTAGCTGGTCTGTGCGTTGATGCTGACGCGGTTGTATTCGCTCGTTGCGCCGGGAGAAGTGAAATCGCAAAACTCCGCGGTAGGCACCGCCGTGGGATTGGTTTGCGGGCAGCCGGCGAAGGGATCAGTGGCGAAGAAACTTTGGATGGGATTGGCAGTGAACACGTCATGGTAGGACTCGGCGCCGCTGACCTGATGGTGCCAATGCGCGTCGCTGGTGAAATCCCAGCGGGCGTTGGCGCTGAAATCGTGGAGGTCGTTGATTTGGTGGAGGCTCGGAGGGGTGAGCAAGGTTTGGCCGGGAATGCCCGCGTCGCTGGTGTTGTTGCGAAGCGCGAAGCGGAACTGATTGGTTTCGCTGAACGCGTAGCCGAAGTTCCCGGAGATGGTGCGATTGCGGAAGGAGTCGTTGGGGCCTTGTCCTTCGGAAGTGAAGTAAGAGGCCGCGCCGGAATAGTCGAACGAACCGAGCAGGCCGCTGAGCTGCGCGCCGCCGCGCGCGGTGGAAAAACTGCCGCCTTCGGTGAAGACAGAGAGGGCAGGAACGTGAGTTTCCCCGCGATGCGTAAAAACCTGGATGACGCCGGAGCCCGCGTCGGTGCCGTAGAGAGCGCTCTCCGCGCCGCGCACGACTTCGACTTTGTCGATGTTGTCGAGCGTGAAGTTGGAGAGGTCAAAGGTGCCGCCAGGGAGATTTACGGCGGTGCCGTCGATGAGCACTTTGGTCTGATAGGAGTTGCCGCCGTTCAGGAAAATTCCGGCGAGACCGCCTTCGGGGCCGGTGCGGTCGATAGCGACTCCGGGGGTGTACAGCAAAACATCAGTCAGAGGAACCGCCTGGCGCTTATCAATCTCATCGCGCGTGATGACGCTTACGGAGGCGGACGTTTCCTGGGCCAACGCGGGTTCCGCTTGCGCGCTGACTACCACACTCGAAGAAAGGCGCTCCAGTTCCAAGTGCAGATCAAACTTGCGGGACTGGCCCGCAGAGAAATCCAAAATGAAATCAAGGGTCACGAAGGATTCGCGGGTGAATTGGACGCGGTAGCGGCCCGCCGGGAAAGTGAGCAAATAGGAGCCGTCGTTTGCGGAGGTCGCCGCCAAGAGAGTAGCGTTGGCGGCGTTCTCCAACCGCGCGGTGATTCGGACGCCAGGAACTCCTGTACCACTGGAATCCCGCAAGGTGCCGGAAAGATGAGCGGCCGGAGAATCGGATTGAGCTTGCAAGGAAAAGCTAACTGCGAATGCGAGAGAAACAAGAAATGGGGCACGGCGAAGCGTTGAGCTCATTTTTATCCTCCGCTCCCGCACGCGTGGGAGCTTGAAGGCTGGCCCGGCGCTCGATAAAGCGCGCGGGCTGCGAACTTCGCCGGTCTCCTGGCTTGGCGGGGAGTGCGGCCCGAGTTGCCGGGCCTGTGCGTGGCCTTCCCGCGACGCTGCCTGAACATCAAGCGCTTCGCCGCAGTGACCTGCGCAGTGTGGTTCCGCCTTACAGTCGCGCGTCGGCGACGGCTTTCTTGTTTCTTGCGTCTCCAAGGAACGAGAACAGAAACAAGTGCAACCTGAGGGTTGCCCGTCTTCCCGAGCACGAAGTTCGCGGTGGATTGTGAGGGGCGCAAAACCCGCTGGTGATTGTTAAATGCCGCGACAACCGACGCGGCGCTGGGGTTAACGAGAAAACATCCCTACGACGTCGGCAGAAGATTCACACGTGGGCGGCCGTTCGAGCCTTGCTGGACGGTGAGCGGCGTGTGAAAAACCTCCTCCAGTAAATCGCGCTGATAGACGCTCGCGGGAGAACCTACGCGTAGGCTCTTGCCTTTTTGCAACAGGACGACCTGATCGGCATATTCCGCGGCAAGGTTGAGCTCGTGAGTAACGACAACAACAGTGTAGCGATTCTCGGCTGCCAGCCGTCGTAACGTGGCGAGGAGATCGACCTGCGCTCCGATGTCGAGGTGCAGCGTGGGCTCATCGAGTAGAAGAAGCAGCGGCTGCTGGCATAAGGCTCGCGCGAGAATGACGCGCTGCCTTTCTCCGCCGGAGATCTCATTCATCCAGCGATCGCTAAGATGATCCGCGCCAACTTGCGCGAGGGCGTTGCGGGCGATAAGAACGTCCTCCTCATTGGCGAAGCGCAGCGTGCGGCCATAAGGGTGGCGGCCTTGCAGGGCAAATTCCCAGGCGCGTGCAGGAAAGAGGAGCGGAGTTTCTTGCTGGACCATGGCGATGCGTTGCGCGCGGGCTCGCGGCGCCAGCGTGTGGGTGACAAAACCATCCAGCAAAACGCGTCCGGAAAGAGGCTCGAGCGCTCCGGCGATCAACTTCAAGAGCGTGGACTTGCCGCTTGCGTTGGGGCCGAGGATGGCGATGATTTCGCCGGGGCGTGCCTGGAAGCTGTTGGCTTCGAGGGTGAAGAGCGGGGCTTGCGACGGGTTGGCGGAGTAGGCGTAGCTGACCTGCTCGACGCTGAGGCGAACTTCGCTGGCAGCGCGGGGCGCGTCGCCTAAGTTTGGCCATGCGGAGGATGAGTGCGCCGGGCTGCTCATATAGAGCCTCGACGCAACAGATAAATGAAGAGCGGTGCGCCAACAATCGCGAAGATTGCGCCGACGGGAAGCTCCGAGGGGGCGACGACGGTACGGGCGAGTGTGTCAGCGACAACGACGGCGATGGCTCCGCCGAAAGCGGCGGTGGGCAGCAAGATGCGATGATCCGAGCCGAAGAGCAGCCGCATAACGTGAGGAACGAGAATTCCCACATAGCCGATGGCGCCACTTACGGAGACCGCTAAGCCGGTCAAGATGGATGCTGCGATGTACACGACCAAGCGGACGCGGCGGACGTCGACGCCGAGGTGCATGGCTTCCTTTTCGCCGGCGAGCAGCAGATTTAGATCCGCCGCCGTTGTGTAGATTGCGACAGCAGCAACGAAGAATCCCGCGCCGAGAATCCAGCGTAAACTCGGCTGCAGAGAATTAGAAAGATCGCCCATGAGCCAGAATGCCATGCCGCGGACGTCGCGACTTAGCGTGCTCATCAAGAAGATGATGATGGCGGAGAGAAAGGATGCGCTAATGACTCCGGCGAGGAGCAAAGTTCCGCTGTCAATCTGCCCTTCCCGGAGGCCGAGGAAATAGACTGCTGCAATCGTTGCGAGCGCGCCGAGAAATGCGCCCAACGGTGTTGCCAACGTAGCGAGCCAGACGGGGAGTGCGAGATGAGTCAGCGCAACTACCGCCAGAATCGCTCCGACGGCGGCGCCGCTGGAAACACCCAATATGTAGGGATCGGCGAGGGGATTGCGAAGCAGCGCCTGGAAGCTGGTGCCGGCGACGGAGAGAGAGGCACCGACGAAAATGGCGAGGAGAATGCGGGGCAGACGAATGTCGATCACGATCATGCCGTAATCGCTGGAGAGGGCGCTGGTCTGGTGGAGCAAAACACTGATCAGGTCGCGTCCAAGACCGTAAAGGGAGACGGGAACGGCGCCAAGCTTAAGCGCCACCACTACGACAACAAAAAGGATAGCCGCCAGCAAGCTGCACTGCAGGAAGAGCCGTCGCAGCGTCAGAGGGCGCATGCCTGCTCCTTCCGGGTCGCACAGTTTTCGGTTAATGCCGGCAATGAGCTAGGGGGGGGCGCGTTGGGTGCCGGCGGATTTGTCTGGTCCTTGTCGCTCTGCGGTTTTTCGGTAAAGGCTTCCGAGTGCAATTGCCGCGCGAGATCTTCGACCGCGGAGAGGAGGCGCGGAGCAGGACGGTTGATGGCGTCACTGATGGTGGCGTAACGGCGATTGCGCACCGCGTTGAGCAGACGCCAGCCGGGCAGATCGGCGAGAGCTTCGGCGCTTTGCGGGGCAGACCCGAAATGCGATTCCACGAAGATCAGAAATTCGGGCTGAAGATGGACCACTTCCTCGAGGTTGACCTGCGGCCAGTTTTGCGAGGAATCGATGACCGAGACGGCCCCGGCGTAACGCAGCGCATCGGCGATGAACGTGTCGTTGCCGATGGAGATGAGCGGCTCGGTCCAGACGATGAAGAGGACGCGGCGAGGAGGCAGCGAGGCAAGGCGGTCATGAAGAACCGCAAGATGGTGTTCGAGATCGGCAGCGAGCGTGGCACCGATCTCCGGGGCGCCGAGTAGATCGGCAAGGCGGGCGACCGACGCGATGATGGCATCGACGGTATGAGGGTCGGTGGCGTAGGAAGGGATGCCGATTTCTGCAAGGGCCTGGACGGTCTCGAGGCGGTTCAAATTTTTGGTCACGAGCACGAGGTCGGGGTGCAGAGCCGCGATGGCTTCAAGGCTGGGATTGACGGCGCCGCCGACCTTGGTTTTTAGCTGCGCCTCCGGCGGGAAATCGCAGTAGTCTGTGTCGCCAACCAAGCGGTCCTGCAGACCGAGAGCGTAGATTGTTTCCGTGAGATTGGGAGCGAGGGAGACGATGCGGTGAATGGATTGCGGGACGCGGATGTTGCGGCCGATTTCGTCGGTGACTTGCCGATCTGCGGGAGGCACCGGGAGCGGCGGGGCGGCGGCGTCTTGCGGAGCACAAATTGCGGCGCTGTTCAACAGCAAGACCAGTGCGGCAGCAGCAACAGCTCTTAGCGTCGAGTGAATGAACATTCGCAACACGAGTCCCCATTACCAAAAAATCGGCGCCAACGAAAAAGCCCCATGCGAGTAGCGCTGGGGCTCAAAGACGGCGCCTTTTCTCGCGAAAAGCGCAATCCCCGCGGCACGGGAGGGTAGCCTGGCTTACGGCTCTTCAGCCGATTACAGTGGCGGGACCGCGGCCGATTTGCACGGCCTTCCCCGCTTCCCCTGCCTGCAAAAATGAAACATGAGTGTATGCCGGGGCTGCAAGGGAGTCAATCGAGGCGCAAATTCGTCAAGAGAACGCCAGGGCTGAAGCCCCGATATTTTCCGGTCCCGTTTTTCGCGGCGCCTTAAGGCGCCGCTCCTCTGACTGAAGTCAGAGGCTTCCATCATGCACATCAGCGATTCTTCCAGTTGGGCTTGCGTTTTTCGACGAGAGCGCGAAGGCCTTCTTGCGAATCCTCGAGGCGATAGAGTTCGTTGAGAAAGATGTTCATGGATTTTTTCAGGCCCTCGCGGAGGGGGAGTCCGTAACCTCCGAGGATGGCTTTCTTGGCCATGGCGAGAACCGGGCCGGAGTGCGAGGTGATACGCTCGACGAGTTCCTTGACGGTGGCGTCGAGCTTGGCTTCGGGAACGAGACGAGTGACCAGGCCGAGTTCAAGCGCGCGCTCGGCGGTAACCGGTTCGCCGGTCAAAATGATTTCGAGGGCGCGCTTTGGCCCAACCAAGAATGGAAGGATGGTGGAGGCAAGAGGCGGGAACACGCCGATGGTGATTTCGGGTTGCGCAAAGCGGGCTTTGGGCGTGGCGATGACGAGATCGCCGAAAGCGGCCAGCTCGGCGCCGCCGCCGATGGCCGGGCCATTTATAACGCAAAGGACCGGCTTGCTGGCCTCCAACATTGCGGCGAAGGCGGCGTGAAATGCTTCCAGCATCTGGTAGACGCGTTGCGTGGTGTATTCGCCGATGTCCACGCCGCCGCTAAACACTTTGCAGGCCGAATCGATGGCGATGAGCTTGACGTCGTCGTGCTCGCCAGCAAAAACGATGCCGTCGGCAATTTCGCGCAGCATGGCTTCATTGAGGAGATTGTGATCCGGGCGATTGAGGGTCAGGCGGGCGACGCCGCTGTCGATGCGAAATCTTACATACTCAAAACTTTCTGGTTTGCGACGTACGGCTCCAGTTGTGAATTCTTCGGTGCTAACCGGCTCAACCATGGTGGCCTCCTGAACCGTTCGTGCGCAGTGAAAGCAGGCAGAAAATTGGGCAAATTCGATGCTAGCACAGCGTTCGCGTCTTGCTTCTTGCGCGAGCGGCAGAGGTGCGCAAACAGTTGCGGTTAAGCAGGGCGGCCGAACGCGGCGGTGTAATCGAATGAGCACGCTTTGGGAGAGTGCCGAGGAGTCGTGCGAACATCAGAAGCGCTGAATATGGCTGACATCAGAACGGATACCGCGTTCGCGGTTCGCATGGCTGGCGCGATGGACACGGAGGGATTTCCACCGGAGCGGGCTTGGGAAACGGCGCCGCCGGCTTGCTTTAATGCCGATTGGCAGGGCAAAAATGCGGACCGGGAGCGGGAAACGCAGGTGCGGCTGCTGTGGAATGCGGAGTTTTTGTTCTTGCGATTTGACGCGGGGTACAGGAGCATCACTGTTTTTCCCGATTCGGAGCCCTCGGGGCGGCGGGACGCGCTTTGGGATCGCGACGTTTGCGAAGTTTTCCTTCAGCCGCCCTGCTCCGCTGCGCGCGCGTATAAAGAAATTGAAGTGGCGCCAAACGGATTCTGGATTGACCTCGAGATTGCTCCGGGAGAAAAACGGGACTTGCTGAGCGGCTTGCGTCGGCGCGTAGAGGTCGACGAACAGAAGAAGCAGTGGCATGCGGTGCTGGCGCTGCCAATGAGGAGCCTCGTTGCACGTTTCGAAATGTCAGCGGTATGGAGAGTGAATTTTTTTCGCGTCGAAGGGAGTTCAGAGCCACGGTTCTATTCGGCCTGGCGACCGACGAACACCGCAGCGCCTAATTTTCATGTGCCGGAAGCGTTTGGGGCGCTAGTGTTCACCGAGGCGGCGAGCAAAATCCGGGGCTAGCGAAGGAGCTTGTTTTTTCTTATGCTTGCGGCGTGCCGCGCGCTCGACGACTCCGCTTGTTCGTGCTCTTTGGCTTGATCAGTTTCTTGGCAGCCAGCCTTGTGGCAGATTCACTCGCGTGGCCTCGGCAGGTTACAAGTTCTCCAGACAATTCGCCCGTGGTGACGAAGGTTGAGCCGCCGAATTGGTGGCTACGGCTGACCCCAGAGCTCATGGTGTTGTTGAGCGGCAGCCGTTTGGAAGCGACCGGAGTCGCTTGCAATCTTGCCAATCTGGTGGTGGAACGCACGCAGGCGACTGCGGGAGGAAATTATCTTTTCGTGTGGTTGAAATTGGGAGCGGAGCTGAAATCGGGGACGGCGGTTTGCCGGATCAGCACACCGACGGGCGCTACCTCGTTCGAACTACCGCTCTCGGCGCGCGAGCAAACGATTCACAAGTTTCAGGGGTTCACGCCGGCAGACGTGCTCTATCTAATCATGCCGGACCGCTTCGCGAATGGCGAGCCTGCGAATGACGAACCTGCGGAAGCGCCTGGTTCGCACGATCGAGCGAAGGCGCGCGCTTATCACGGCGGAGATTTGCGCGGGATTCGCGAGCACCTGGATTATTTGAAGGATTTGGGCGTAACAACGTTGTGGCTGACGCCGATCGTGAAGAATGGTGCGACGGAGGATTACCACGGTTACGGGGCGGTGGATCTGTACGCGGTTGAGCCGCACCTGGGGAGTTTGCGGGATTATCAAGAGCTTGTCTCCGCGGCGCACCAGCAGCATTTGAAAATTGTTTTCGACATTGTGCCGAATCACGTCGGGCCAAAACATCCGTGGGCCGCGAAGCCGCCTCTACCGGACTGGTTTCACGGAACGGTGCAACACCACATGAATTTCTCCGCGCCGGTGAACGGCACTTTCTACGGCGAAGGGGAAAACCAGGGCCATGACTTGTTCGAGGCGCTCGTTGATCCGCACGCACCGCCGCGGCTATGGCGCAACCTGACGGAAGGATGGTTCGTGGACCTGCTTCCGGACCTGAACACGGAAAATCCGGCGGTGGCGCAGTATTTGCTGCAGAACGCGATCTGGTGGACGGAAGCGTCGGGGCTCGACGGGTTTCGCGTGGATACGTTTCCATATGTGTCGCGGCAATTCTGGGCGAGGTGGCACGCGGGGCTGCGGAGGATTTATCCACAGTTGACGACGATTGGGGAAGTGTTTCATCCGGATGCGAGGGTGACTTCGTTTTTTGCCGGCGGGCGGAGGCGGTATGACGGGATCGATACGGGGGTGAGCACGCTTTTCGACTATCCGATGTATTTCGTGCTGCGCGATGTGCTGCTGAACGGAACGCCGGCGGGGCGCATCGCGGATGTCTTGCGTGACGATGCGCTTTATCCGCGGCCGGAGGAGTTGGTCACATTTTTTGGGAATCACGACGTCACGCGCTTTGCGAGTGCAAAGGGCAGCTCGGCGGCCAAACTGAAGTTGGCGTTTGCGTTGACGCTGACGCTGCGCGGGATTGCAGAGCTTTATTACGGCGATGAGATCGGCATGCCGGGCGGCGGCGATCCGGATAACCGGCGGGATTTTCCCGGAGGCTGGCGCGAAGACGCACGGAATGCGTTCACCGAGGAAGGACGGACGCACGACCAGCAGGAACTTTTTGCGTATGTGCAAGCGCTGCTTCGTTTGCGGCGCGAACACACGGCGCTAAGCAGCGGGCGGTTGTGGCATCTTTTTTCCGACGAGGCGACTTACGTGTTTATGCGCGAAATGGAAGAGGAGCGAGTGATGGTGATTATCCAGAATTCGCCGCAGCCACGCGAATTCCGGTTCACGCTGGCGGATACGGCTGCGCAAAACGCAGCGAAGGTGTCGCGCCTCTTCGGGGAGGCGGATGCGGAGTTGGCGAGCAAGGAACTTCACATTCGCGCGCCTGCGGAGTCGGTTTCTATTTTTTCCTTGGACTGAAACTCAAAACGTCAGTTGCGCGGTCCAGTTCTTGGAAGCATCGGGCACGGTGAAAATAACCGAATGCGCGGCAGAGTCGTAGCGCCAATCGTGAATGGCGCGGTCCCCGATGCGGATTTCTTTTGGCTGAAGGGTTGCCCCGAAGACAGCCACTTCGGCGCTGTTCCACCACGGCTGAAAAGTACTCTTCTCGGTCGTGGAGATAACGGTGATCGAACCCTGCGAAGCTTGACAGGAATAATTCACGCGCAATAGTTCTCCTCTTTGGTACGCGAATGTGTGGCCGTCATCTTCATAGAGCGAGCCGCGGCAATCATTTCCAGGGTAAATGCGTAATTCAATTGGCCCGGCGGGCCTCTCGCCGGTGTTTTGTACGAGGGGCTGGGTAGGAATAATCGCGCCGGCACGGACATACAGAGGCATCTCGTCGAGGGCGGGATGCAAAGTAATTTTGTTTTTGCTGCTGAGTTTTCGCGAAGTCCAATAGTCGTACCAGTCGCCCGGCGGAAGGTGCACTTCTTCGGCGTCCACCATCTCGGTGGTGACGGGAGCGACGAAGAGGTCGCTGCCGAAAAGGAAATCCCGATTGTTGCCGTAGAAATCTTCGGATTGGGGATAATCGAGGAATACCGGTCGCATGGCGGGAAGACCTGTGCGCGTGCTTTCTTCCATGCTGGTGTAGATGTAGGGAAGAAGCCTGTAACGCAGCTCGATGTAGCGGCGGCGAATGGCTTCGTGCTGTGGGCCATGCACCCATGGCTCCTGGTCCGCGGTGCCTTTAGCAGTGTGATCGCGGTACATGGGATTGAGCGCGCCTACTTCGAACCAGCGAGTGAGGAGATCGGCAGGAGGGGAGCCGGCGAAACCGCCGATGTCATCACCGGCCATAGTAACGCCGCAAAGTCCCAGGCTGAGCAACATGGGTATGCTCATGGCGAGATGATTCCAGGTGCTGCTGTTGTCGCCGGTCCAGGTGGCGGCGTAGCGCTGCGTGCCGGAGTACGCGGCGCGCGTCAGCACAAACGGGCGCTCATCGCCTTGCAGCTTGCGCAAACCCTCGTAGGTGGCGCGAACATTTTCCATTCCGTAGACGTTGTGGATGGCGCGGTGATCAAGAGTTGTGCCGTCATCGAGGCGATGCCGGGTGTCGAGCGGCATGGTTTTGTCGGGGCGCTCGAAAAGCGCGGGCTCGTTCATATCGTTCCAAAAGCCGGCGATGCCCATGCCGACGAAATCTTTGTACAGGGTGCCCCACCACTCGCGTGCGCGGGATAGCGTGAAGTCGGGAAATACGCTCTCGCCGGGCCAGACGATGCCGACAAAGATGGAATCGTCGGGATTTTTGACGAAAACATCGTTCTTGATGCCGGAGTCGTATGGGAAGTAGCCTTGGCCTGGATCTTTTTTGATGTGCAGGTCGGTGATGGTGACGAGGCGAAAGCCTTGTGAGCGCAGGTCGGCGACCATCTGTTCGAAGTGCGGGAAATATTCGCGGTTGATGGTGAAGGGGGCGTTGCCCTGCTGGTAGTCGATATCGAGATAGATGACATCGGCAGGAATTTTCTTTTCGCGCAGGGTGGTGGCGATCTCGCGCACGCGCGCCTCGGGATAGTAGCTGTAGCGGCTCTGCTGATAGCCGAGGCTCCAGAGCGGCGGCAGAGGCGAGCGGCCGACGAGCGTGGTGTATTCCTGGACGACTGTCTTGGGATCGGGGCCAGCGAAAAAATAGTAATTGAGCTCGCCACCTTCGGCGCCGAAGGAAAAATAGTCCGGCGATTCTTTGCCGAAGTCGAAGCTGCTGCGATAGGTGTTGTCGAAGAACACGCCCCAGGCAGTGCCTTTCCGCAGTCCCATGAAAAAAGTGATGGCTTTGTACAAAGGATCGGTGGACTCGCCCCAGCCAAAAACATCGGTGTTCCACATGGTGAAGGCGCGGTTGCGGCGATTCATGGGACCGGTTTTGTCGCCAAGGCCGTAGTAGTTTTCGGCGGCGGGCATTTTTTTCCAAACGTGGACGCGGGAGCCGTCAAAGGCCATCGGGAGCGTGGGCTCGTCAGCCAGGAGCACATTTCCAGCAGCGTCGGCAAAGCGAATGAGCAGAGGCGATTTCTGAACGATGACCGTGGTATTTCCGGTGCTCATCTTTAGCTCGGTCCTGGCGTCTTGGATAGTGGGTGCCGGGGGCTGCTGCGCAGCGATCACAGCCCAGGAGGAATCTTTCGGGAAATTGCCCTGAGGCGCGACGCGCACGCGGATGACCGCGTGGTTAAATGCGGTGATGCGCACTTTGGCGCGGCCGGCGCTCAACTCCACGCCATCCTTGAGTTTTTCCACTCCCTGCACAGCGCCGAGATGTTGCCAGCCCTGGGCAAAGGTGCACATCGTGCACAATGTGAACGCCATCAAAGCCAAGGCGGAGCGTCTTGCGAGAACAAGCATGAATTTCTCCCTGTGGTTAATTCCGAGATGACAATCTGTATCGGAAGGAACTCCAGTGTATAGCAAGACTGTGCGTCCTCAGCCCGCCAGCCACGACTCGAACAGCGCGGACGCTTTGGCGCCTTCCATGCGGCGGCGCACCGCGTTCAGCACGCGGCAGCGCGCGGCGGCGTTGCCATAGAAACCGAGCCAATACGGGACGTACAATTCGAGGGGAAGTAGCGCGATTTCCAATTGCAGATCACGCACTTTGAAGAAGCCCTGCTGAAAAATGACGCGCAGGACCTTCTGGCGGAGCACGGCCTCGGCGGCGGGCTGTTGCAGCGAAGGCGCGACGCGATTTCTCGTCTGGATGCTGACGAGGTCTTTCGCATCGGGAATGCGCGGAAACGTGAAGAGGTCCAGGGAACCGTTGACAGCGTCTATGGCGAAGAGGGTTGCGTGAGCGGCGCGACCCAAGTTGTACTGCACGCGATAGAGCCAATACGGGACGTAGATGTCGGCGATCCGGCGCAACGGGCCGCTGCGCATTCTCCAGTAAAGGGTGGAGAGCCCTGCGGAAAATGTGCGCAGCGCTTCCTGCTGCGTAACATTCAGCTTCAGAGTCTGGATGTAGGTCGCGTCCATGGAATTTGCATTGCCGCCAAGCTCTTACCGGAAGTAAATCCACAAGCTAATGACGGTGGCCAGGAGCAAGAGGCTAAAGATGACGTTAACGCGGCGCTCGGTCGGAGTTTCATGCGCAGGCTTGCGCACCGGCGTGCCCACGGCAACGGCTTCCATTTTTTCGTCGACGGTGGCGAAGGTCAGACCGGCCAGGCGCTTGCGGTCGGGAGCGGGGGTCATCAAACTAACGGCGATGAGCACAGCGGAGCAGACTACGAACATGAAAATGGCGTAATGCAAGAAGTTCATGTCGATCAGCCAGCGGATCGCGGAGGACTGGAAGTGGGTGCCGCCGGCGCGGTCGGCGAGCTCAAGAATGAAGCGTGTCGCGCCCAACACAAAGCCGGTCAGGAGCGAGGTGATGGCGCCCGCGCCGTTAAGCCGGGGCCAGAGGATTCCGAGAATGAAGCAGGCGGAGATCGGCGGACTGATATAGGCCTGAACGCTTTGCAGATAGATGTAGAGCTGGCTGCTGATGTATCCGATGAAAGGAACCCACAGGAGACCGAGGAGAACCATCATGCCGGTGGCGACGCGGCCGAAATTGACGAGCTGCTTCTCGGAGGCTTGCGGGCGAATCTTCTTATAGAAATCCAAGGTCACAAGGGTGGAAGCGGAATTGAACACCGAACTCATGGCGCCCATCACTGCCGCGAGCAATGCGGCCATCACCAGGCCAACAAGACCGACCGGGAGGAGGTTGAGGACGAGGGTTGGATAGGCGAAGTCCGGTTTCTTTACCTGGTCGGGGAAAAGCGCGAAGGCGATGATGCCGGGCAGAACGAGCATGAAGACGGGCAGGATTTTCAGGAAGCCGGCAAAGATCGTTCCTGCTTTGGCATGGCCCTCGTCGCGCGCGGAGAGCACGCGCTGCACGATGACCTGGTCGGTACACCAATACCAGATGCCGAGAATGGGCGCGCCGAAAAAGATGCCGGTCCATGGAAAGTTTGGATCGGAGATCGGTTTGATCATGTGGAAGTAGTCGGGCGGGACCATGGTGCGGAGATGTTCGAGGCCGCCGACGCGTCCCAGACCGATGACCGTGAGCGCAACGGCGCCGGTGATAAGGATCAGAGTTTGAACGGTGTCGGTATAAATGACCGCGGCCAAACCGCCGGCGACGGTGTAAATCCCTGTGGCGATGACCAAGACCACGGCGGTCTTCCATAGCGACCAGCCGGCTACGCGTTCGAGGACAACGCTGGCAGCATAGAGTTGAACGGAGATTTTGGTGAAGATGTAGGCGATGATGGAGATGCCCGCGAGATACACGGCCGACTGCCGATTGAAGCGCCGCTCCAAGAATTCCGGCATGGTAAAAACATTGCTGCGCAAGTAGAAAGGCACGAATACCCAGCCAAGAATCAGTAGGATCAGGCAGGCCAGCCACTCGAAATGGCCCACAGCCAAGCCCGACGACGCGCCGGTGCCAGACAAGCCGATGAAGTGTTCGGTGGAGATATTGGATACGAATAGAGATGCGCCGATGAAGAACCATCCGATATCGCGGCCTGCAAGGAAATAGTCTTCGGAGGTGCGCTCCTTCCGCGCGAAATACATACCGATGCCAAACACGATGGCGAAATAGACCCCGATGATGACGAGGTCTACCGTTGCCAGGTTGCGGTGAGCGACCGCGACCTCAGACGCATACAGCATTTACGCCTCCTCTAAAGCCTGCCGATTCGCTTGGCATGCGCCGAGTCTCGAGGCCTTTTGAACAAACAGCACAGGAGAACCGGTCCCGTGCGTTGTAGGATCTTCCGGAAACTGACTCGCGCGAAGTCTATAACACTGAGAGTGCAGGCTCAATGGGCAGGGTGAAGGGATGCTGACGCACTCAAGTTTCGACTCGGCCAATCGACCCGGAACATTCCTCACGCTTCCGATGTCTTGCAGGTTGTGCCGCGGCGCGGTCAATTTGCAGCCGGCGACGATTCCATGTACAAAGATGACGGAGGAAAAATGACCAAGCTATTCGTTCCTGCAGTACTTAGCCTGCTCTTCTGCGCTGCGGCAGTGATTGGCGGCGAGAAAAGCGTTTTTGATTTCACGCTGAATACCATCGACGGGCAGGCCGCGCCGCTCTCGGCCTACAAAGGCAAAGTGGTGATGCTGGTGAACGTGGCCAGCCGCTGCGGCTACACCCCGCAATACACGGCGCTCGAGGCGATTTATGAGAAGTACAAGGACCGCGGCTTCGTGATCGTCGGCATTCCAGCCAACAATTTTGGCGCCCAGGAGCCGGGAACAAATCAGGAAATCAAGACCTTCTGCCAGTCCAAATACAACGTGACTTTCCCGATGATGTCCAAGGTTTCCGTGAAGGGCGACGACAAAACGCCGCTCTATCAGTACCTGACTGACAAGTCCGCAAATCCGAAGACCGGCGGGGACATTCAGTGGAACTTCACCAAGTTTCTGGTCGGGCCGGACGGCCAAATCATCACACGCTTCGAGCCGGCGGTGAAACCGGATTCGCCGGAGGTTACTAGCGCGATCGAGAAGGCGCTGGCCTCCCCCAAGCACTAAACCAAACGGCGTCTTTGCAAGACTGAGTGTTTCGCATCCTTCCTGGAGCAGGTGCGGTTGCTGCGCCACGGTCGTTAGGCCATCATTTCTCATGCCGATTCTCTCCCTGCGGAACGTCACCAAGGACTATTTCACGGACGATCAGCCGGTCCGCGCGCTCGACAACTTGTCGTTGGAGGTTTCACGGGGGGAGTTCGTTGCGCTGGTGGGGCGCAGCGGGTGCGGCAAGTCGACGCTGCTGAGCCTGGCGGGCGCCATGGACTTTCCCACTTCGGGTACGGTGCTGGTGGATGGCGTGGCAACAACATCTTTGCGAGACGATGCGCTGGCCAAGGTTCGCCGGGAAAAAGTCGGATTTATTTTTCAGTCTTTTCAACTGATTCACACGCTGACGGTCTTTGAAAATGTCGAGCTGCCGCTGCTACTAGCAGGCAAGAAGAACCCGCGCGAGATTGCGCGCGAGAGGCTTTCGTGGGTGGAGTTGGACGAGCTCGGCCAACGCCATCCACATCAGCTGTCGGGCGGGCAGATGCAGCGCGTGGCGATTGCAAGAGCGCTGGTGCAAAGTCCAGCCATCCTGCTGGCGGACGAGCCCACCGGCAACCTGGACACATCTACAGGAACGTTGATTCTTGAACTTCTGCAGCGCCTCACGCGCCAGCAAAATACCGCGACGATTATGGCCACGCACAGCGTGGAGGCTGCGGCGCTCGCCGACGTTGTCGTGAAGTTGCGGGACGGCCAAATCGCGGAAATGACGCGGCGCTAGAGATGTCACGGTTGCTTCTTTTCTACCGCTTGATCGTTCGCCCGGCGTTTCGCGAGCCAGTGCGTACTTCTTTGACTTTATTGGCAATCGCTTTGGGCGTTGCTGTGGTGCTGGCCATCGACTTGGCCGGGACGGCTGCAGCAGGCTCGTTCCGCTCCTCCATGGAGACGCTGGCCGGCGAAAACGATCTGGAAATCGTGACCGCAGGCGGCGTGCCGGAAAATTTGGTGGGAAGGCTGGATGCTCTGCCGTATCCCCTGCGCATCACGCCGCGAATCGAGGATTATGCGGTGGTGGTGGAAAGCAAGCAAACGCTGTCGCTGATCGGACTGGACCTTGTGCCGGAAGCCGGCGAGGGCCGGGCTTCCTCCGGTTTCACCGGCGCCAATAACGACTGGAAACACTTGTCGGCTATGGATAGCGTCTGGGTTGGCGAGAGCTCGGGGCGGAAGAGCGGCCAGACCATCGCGCTGCTCATCAACGATCAAGTTGCAAACTACACCGTGAGGGGCCTGTTTCCAGACGCAAATGGCAACGCGGCAGCGATTGTGATGGATATTTCCGCCGCGCAATATGCCCTGAAACGTTTTGGCCGCGTCGATCGAATCTTGATCCGCGTTCCGCAGTCTCCAAACCTGGAGGAATGGCAGCGGCGCCTTGCGCAAGCGCTGCCGCCGGGCGTGCAATTGCGCGCGGCAGGCGCGGGAACGAACGAGAATCGCCGCATGCTCGCGGCATTTCGCTGGAACTTGCGATTGCTGAGTTACATCGCACTGATTGTGGGTGCGTTTTTGATTTACAACACAATTTCCGTTTCGGTGGTACGGCGGCGCGCTGAAATCGGAATCGTGCGCGCGTTGGGCGCGAGCCGCGGCGTGGTTCTGGCGGCTTTTGTGGGAGAGGCCGCGTGCTTCGGTTTCCTCGGTGCTCTGATCGGCATGCCTTTAGGCCGGCTGATGACTGGTGGAGCAGTTCGATTAATGGGCGCGACCGTAGAAGCGTTGTACGTCACCAGCCGGCCGGGAGTGATCGCGTTGACTCCAGTTTCAGTTTTCCTCGCGGCGCTTGTCGGCGTAGGGGTTGCGGTGGCTTCGGCGTACTCGCCCGCCCGCGAGGCTTCTTTCGTTCCGCCAGTCGAGGCCATGGCCCAGGGACGGCGGGAGTACACAACTCAAGTCCATAAAACTCGCGACGTCTGGGTTGCTGTCGCCGTGGGATTGGCGGCTGCAGCAGCGTCGCGAGTCCCTGCTGTCGGCGGGAAGCCGCTGTTCGGCTATTTCGCGGCACTGTTGCTGATCTGCGCGTCGGCGTTTGCGATGCCCGCTTTAGTCGACACGATCGCCGGCGTTGCTTCGTGGTTGCTGAAGAGAGTGTTGGGTGTTGAGGCAGTGCTTGCGTCACGGAGCCTCTCGTCTTCGCTGCGGCGCACTTCCGTGCTGGTTGGCGCCCTTTCCACGGCGATTGCCATGATGACCGCCGTCGGCATCATGGTCGGCAGCTTTCGCGAGACGGTCTTGCTTTGGATGGGCGATCAGCTACCTGCGGACCTTTACATGCGACCTGCGGGAAATCCCGCGGCGGACCGGCATCCAACGATTGCGGTGGAGCTCACGGAAAAAATCGCGCGACTTCCGGGCGTCGCCGCAATCGACAGGCTTCGCGAATACGAGATTAGTTACGAGGGCATGCCCGCAGGATTGGGATCGATCGAATTGAACATCTTGCGCGAGTATCACAACGCGGACTTTCTGTCCGGCCGCAGGACCAACGAAGTCTTAGCGGAGTTGCGCAATTCCAATGCGGTTCTGGTCAGCGAACCGTTTGCGAATAAGCATCATCTTCGCGCCGGTGATGCCATTACGCTATCGCTTGGCGAGAACCGCGCCGCGTTTCGCGTCGTCGATGTTTACTATGACTATTCCAGCGAGCGCGGCAGCATCCTGATGGACCGCACTGTTATGTTGCGCTATTTGCCGAACCCAGCCGCTTCAAATTTGGCCATCTACGTTGCTCCTAACGCGCGCATGGAAGATGTGCGCGCGGAAATCGAAAGGGCTGCCGCCGGGCACCGCGTACTTATGTTCACCAATCGCGACCTGCGCGGCGAGGCGCTGCGCATCTTCGACCGCACGTTTGCGATCACTTACGCGCTGGAGGCAATTGCCGTCCTCATCGCGGTAGTGGGTGTCGCCGGCGCTCTGCTGGCTTTGGTAATCGACCGGCGCCGCGAGCTGGGGCTGCTTCGTTTTCTGGGCGCGGCGAGCGGGCAAATTCGCAAGCTCATCGTCATTGAGGCGGGGCTGATCGGCTTGCTTGCCAATCTTGCCGGCATTGCGCTGGGTTTCGCACTTTCTCTCATTCTCATTTACGTGATCAACAAGCAGTCGTTCGGCTGGACGATTCGTTTTCACTGGCCGGTGGCGGTGCTCCTGGGAGCCTTGACGATGGTGTATGCCGCGACGGTTTTGGCGGGCTTATATCCGGCACGTGTTGCGGTGCGCCTCAACCCGGTCGAGGTCGTTCATGAAGAGTAGGTGGGCATGCGTTGCCGCTCTGTTCTTCTTCTCGGCTGCTTCAATGGCACAATACAGGACTGCTCTTCCCGGGTATCGTTACAAATTTCCGCGCGATCATTTCAATCATCCGGACTTTCAGACGGAGTGGTGGTATTACACCGGCAACGTCCAGTCGGCAGACGGGCATCGTTTTGGATTTGAGTTGACTTTTTTCCGGCAGGGTGTGGATCGCGAATCGAAAACAGCGAACACGTGGGCAGTGAGCGACCTATATTTCGCCCACCTCGCGCTGAGCGACTTGGACGATGGCAAATTTCTTCATGCGGAGCGCACCAACCGCGCAGGCCCTGGCATCGCCGGCGTAAGTGAGGCGGAAGGTCGAATCTGGAACGGCAACTGGCAAGTTGCCTGGCGCACCAACGAGCAAATCTTGCAAGCGATTGATGAGCGCTTTGCACTTCATTTCACGCTGCGATCCGCAAAGCCGCCGGTGATTCATGGTGAGAACGGCGTTAGCCAAAAGGCAGTAGGAACCGGACACGCCTCGCATTACATTTCGCTCACGCGGCTGAATACCCAGGGCGAAATCGAACTGGGCAGCAGAAAGTTTCAAGTGATAGGCACAGCATGGATGGACCATGAGTTTTTCACCCACCAACTCGAGCCCGACCAGGTGGGATGGGACTGGATGAGCATCCAGCTCCAAGACAACAGCGAACTGATGCTGTTCCACATTCGCCGCAAGGACGGGTCGATCGATCCGTACTCTGCGGGAACGTTCGTGGATGCGAGTGGGCACACAACGCGTCTGCGCCAAGACGAATTCAGCTTGGAACCGGTGGGCGCGGCGTGGGTCAGTCCGGCCACGCGTGCGGTGTATTCGGTACGGTGGAAAATCTCCATTCCGAAGCTCGGCATTGTATTGGACGCTTCAACCTCGTTGCCTTCTCAGGAATTGGCGTCATCAGCGGGGTTCGTGCCTGCCTATTGGGAAGGCGCCGTCGTCTTGGCCGGAGCCAAAGGCCGGTCGCCAATCGGTGGCGTGGGATATTTGGAAATGACTGGATACGATCACCCGATCGAAGCACTCCGTTGAGCCAAATACTCCGGACAAATGATGCGACCCAACGCGGGTGTGCTTTTGCCGCCAACTAAAATCTAGTCGGTCCCATGGTCGCTTCATTGTGTGCAGCGGGCAATGGATTTTGGGCTCCGCCGGATAGCGTTTTCCACCCGCGTCGCGAAAGACTCCAGTAGATCAGATAGCCGGCAATCGCGGCGCAAGTGAATAGCACGAATCCAGCAAGCCATGCTTGCAGCACCAATTCGCCGATGCCGAACATCGCGCAATACACCAAGGTACATCCCATCACCCAATCAAACGCATTCGCGGTTAAATCGCGAACCGGCGCGATATCCGGTGAGAGCGCGGCGATGTGCTTCCAACCGTGAATTGTCGGCTGCACGCGCCGGTAGAATTTCACCAGGCGCTCATCGCTCTCCGGCTGTGTAAGAAGCGTGGCAATCAACCAGACAGCGGTCGTGGCTACGGTGGTAATCATGGTGCTCTTGGCAAACACCACAGAACTGTTTCCCGAGAAGTGCACCCATTGCAGCGACATCGACACGATGAACGCCGCGGTCATCGAAGAAATTTCGCTCCATGCGTTGATCCGCCACCAGTACCAACGCAGCAGCAACACTCCGCCGGTTCCGGCGCCCATGCCCAGCAAAAGCTGCCATGCGGATTGAATGGAGCTGATGTGCGCCGCTGTGTAGCCGCTCAATATGACCAGAAGCACGATGAACAGCTTGCTCACCAGGACGTAATGCTTCTCGCTGCCTTTACGCACCACAAAGCGGCGGTAGAAATCATTGATGAGGTACGACGTGCCCCAATTGAGTTGCGTCCCGACGGTAGACATAAATGCCGCGAGAAATGCCGCTACCATTAAGCCGCGCAGCGCCGGAGGCAGGAAGTCGCGGAGAACCATCACGTAGCCTTTTTCCGGCTCAGCGGCGAACTCGGCGCTGGGGTGCAATCCTCCTACGGGCGAGTACACAGCCACCGCGACGAGGCCGGTGACAATCCACGGCCAGGAGCGCATTGCATAGTGCGCGATGTTGAACCACAGCGTTGCGCCTAGCGAATTTTTCTCGTCTTTCGCGCTAAACATCCGCTGCGCAACGTAGCCACCGCCCCCTGGCTCCGCGCCCGGATACCAGCTCGCCCACCACTGCATCGCCAAATACAGCACGAAGGTAATCACCGGCAGCGTCCAAATCGCATCAGTCGTCCAGCCCAAGTGAAACGCGGGAAAGAAAGAGAGCACCGAACCTGTCGGCTGGCCGCTCTGCCGCACCGCATCGTTAACGTGCGACAACTGAATCTTCAGCAACGTCATCCCGCCGATCTTGGCAACCGCCACCCACGCGAGCACGATGATCATGGACATTTTCAAGATGAACTGGAACAAATCGGTGACCAGAACGCCCCAGAGCCCGCCGATGAAGGTGTACATGCCGGTGAACGGAACCAGGAGCAGCACGCAAATCAGCAGCGCCGTGTGCGCGGGGTCTCCGAGCGCGTAATGCATGAGCACATGCCCGCTAACGGCGAGTTCCAGCACGCGACCCTGCGCAATGGCATCGCCCAGCAAAACCGTAATGATGCTGATCATGGCCTTGATCACCCAGCCGAGAATCAGGCAATTCATCAACGCTCCCAGATAGAGGGCGCGAAATCCACGCAGAAAAGCGGCGGGTTTTCCTCCGTAGCGCAACTCCACAAACTCGACATCCGTGAGGATTTCCGAGCGCCGCCAGTAACGTGCAAAGAAAAAAACGGTCATCATCCCCGAGAGGCACTGCGACCACCACAGCCAGTTTCCGGAAATTCCATTCTTCGCGACCAGTCCAGTTACAAGTAAGGGTGTGTCCGCCGCAAATGTCGTGGCCACCATCGACGTGCCCGCCAGCCACCATGAGACATTTCTTCCGGAAACAAAAAATTCCTCGGTGCTGCCAGAAGAGCGTCTGCGGTAGTACAGGCTGATCAGCAGATTCAGCGCCAGATAGACAGCGATAACGATCCAATCAATTACGGTGAGCGCCATTTTTCTGCTCTCGCTCGGTCGAGTCCGGTTCGTGTGCGAGATAGCTATATAGCTCTGCAAACAGGTTGTCAACAAATTGTCACAGACTTAAATCGTGTTAGGCGCTACACTTTACGACCGGCGCCGCTAGCGCTCTATAACACCGCGACCGGAGACCAATGGCCGAAAAGCAGAAGCATCGCAATGGTATGCCGGCCTACCAGCGGATTAGGGGCGCGATTCACCGGCGCATCGAATCCGGACAGTTGCGCACGGGCGACCCTGTTGCGTCGGAACGAGACCTCGCCAAGACTCACCAGGTCAGTTTAATGACCGCGCGCCACGCGTTGGCTACCCTGGAGCGCGAGGGCATCGTAGAGCGCCGCCGTGGCATCGGCACGTTCGTAGCGGCTCCCAAGATTCACTTCAACAAGCTGATGAGCTACACCGAACAAATGGCCAGCCGCAGTCTCACTGCTGGTTCCAAAATCTTGTTCGCGAAAATTATCCATGACGAGCAGGAAATCGCGGCCCGCCTGGCCCTTCCTCCCAATACCGGAATCATCAAGCTGGAACGCCTTCGACACGCGTCCGACGAGCCCTTCGCGCTGGAAACCTGCTACTTCTCTTCCGTGGAATTCCCAAACCTCCTTTCCGCACCTCTCCACCGCGAATCGCTTTTCAAAGTGCTCGAGCGCGAATACCAGGTGGAGCTCGGCTACGCCGATGAGGAAGTCGACGCCACGGCCGCCGACGCCAGGACTGCCGAGCTGCTCTCTGTCCCACGAGGAGAGCCACTCATGCGCATACGCCAGTTGATCTACTCCACAAAGGGAAAAGCTATCACCTATGTCCTAGGTTTCTATCGCTCGGACCGCCACAAGCTCCTGATCCGGCGGTTCCGGTAGACTCATTGCGCTCCGGCGCCCTATGCGTAGTGCGCGCTTCTCAAAGGCGAAAAGATGCTGCTGGTACTGAAACCAAATTCGGAAGAGCTCGGCCGCGAAGCTGCGCGCGTGGTGGCCAATTCCATACGCAGAAATCCTGCCCTGCGCCTGGGATTAGCCACTGGGAGCACCATGCTCGGAATGTACCGGGAGCTTGCTCGCCTGCACCGCGAGGAGCGATTGGACTTGTCCGGCGTTGTTACATTCAACCTGGACGAATATCTGGGCCTTCCCGCGAACCATCCGCAGAGTTTTCACCATTTCATGCAGCACAATTTCTTCGCTCACGTGAACGTAACAGCCTGCAACATTCATATCCCCGACGGCTCCATCAAGGGAGACTATCAGCGGTATTGCGCGTCCTACGAGGAGGCCATTCGCAAGGCCGGCGGCATCGACCTGCAAATTCTCGGCATTGGCCGCAATGGCCACGTCGGATTCAACGAACCGACTTCCAGCCTAGGTTCGCGAACGCGTTTAAAAGTACTCAGCAAAGAGACTATTGAGGACAACCGCAAGTTCTTTGCTGCGGGAGAAGAAATTCCCCAGTGCGCCATCACCATGGGCATCGGCACCATCCTCGAAGCAAAGCGAATTCTTCTTCTCGCTAGTGGCTCCTCCAAGGCAACGGCTATAGCCAAGGCCATCGAAGGACCGCTGACAGCTTCGGTCACTGCTTCCGCACTACAGCTTCATGGCGAGGTCACCTTCATTGTCGACAGGGAAGCAGGCGCGCAACTCAAGCAGCAGGAGTATTACCAGCGCGTGCTGGAGATGACGGCCATTCTCACCCCCGATCGCTTGTAGCCGCGGCTTCCTCTTTCGCGCTCCCCTATGACGTTCTCCGTTAGAATCTCATCGCCAACCACACTGGCCTTGGGAGCTAACCTATGGCGATTCGGCTCGCTGAAAATAACTATGGGAGTTCGCGAATTCATTTACTGCGCGTCGCTAAGCAGCAAGGCCGCCACGACATTCGCGAGATCCGATTGTCGATACGCTTTGAAGGTGACTTTGAGGCCGCGCATATTCAGGGCGACAATCGCAAGATCCTCCCGGCCGACACCATGAAAAACACCGTGTACGCGCTGGCTCGTCAGCATTCTATTGAGTCCTTAGAAGATTTTGGCTTTCACCTAATCGAGCATTTCCTGACCTACAACTCCCAGGTCACGCGCGTGCTCATTCAGGCGAGCGAGAACATTTGGGCCCGGCTTCCGCATGGTGGCAAGCCACACGCGTCGGCCTTCGCGCGCGCCGGAAATGAGGAGCGCGCCTCCCTCCTAAGCGGAACCCGCGAAGGCACGGAGGTGCGCGCGGGCATCGATAATTTGATCGTTTTGAAAACCACGAACTCGGCTTTTGAGGACTTCAAGAAGGATCCCTATACAACGTTGCAGGACGAAGGTGAATGCATTCTCTCCACGGTAATTTGTGCTGATTGGCTGTACACCGAGGAAGAAGCCGAGTTCGGTCCGTTATGGCACGGTGTCAGACAGATGCTGCTCGAGACCTTTGCCGAGCACGATAGTCAATCACTCCAGCACACTCTGTATGCGATGGGCGATGCCATTCTCAGCAATTTCGAGAACGTCGGCGAAATTCATCTGTCGTTGCCCAGCAGGCAATTCCATCTGGCCGACCTCGCCCCCCTCGGCATGGATAATCCCGGCACGGTCTTCCTGCCCGTGGACGAACCCCATACGACCATTGAAGCTACGCTGAAAAAAGGGTGATTGCCAAAGGGCCGCGCTTCTCTTTCCGGGGTCGACTCCAAAGCTTCTCTTCCGCTATTCTTCCAAGCCTATGCATGACCTGAGCTATTTTCGGGAGCATCTCGACCTCTTCGCTGAGATGGCAAAAAAGCGGGGCGCCGCATTGGACCTGGATGGATTTCGCACCCTGGACAAGAAGCGGCGCGAGCTGATTACCGCAACTGAGCAGCTCAAGGCTCAGCGCAACAAGGCCAGCGACGAAATTGCGCACCTGAAAAAAGCGAAGCAAAACGCCGACGTGTTGATCGCCGAAATGAAGCAGGTCTCAGAACGAATCAAGGCAGCGGACGAGAGGATTGCGGAGCTTGACTCGACGCAGCGCGCCTTGCTGCTCACGATTCCCAACGTGCCGCATTTCAGTGTCCCTGTAGGGCACAGTGCCGCGGAAAACGTCGAGGTGCGCCGATGGGGGACTGCACCGAGGTTCGATTTTCCCCCGAAGCCGCACTGGGAAGTTGGCGAGCGCGCGGGAATTCTGGATCTCTTCGCGGCTACCAAAGTAACGGGTGCTCGCTTCGCGGTTTACAAGAGTTGGGGTGCGCGTCTTGAACGTGCCCTCGCGAATTTTTTCCTGGATGTGCACACGCGGGAGCACGGCTATACGGAAATCCTTCCGCCGTTCCTGGTCAACAGCGCCTCATTGCTTGCCGCCGCCCAATTGCCGAAGTTTGCCGCCGACCTTTTCAGAGTCCAAGACACCGATTTCTGGCTAACGCCCACCAGCGAGGTGGAGCTCCACAATCTTTATCGCGACGAAACGCTTCCCGAGGAGAAATTACCGATCCATGTGACCGCGTGGACGGCCTGCTTCCGCTCCGAGGCCGGCGCAGCCGGAAAAGACACGCGCGGAATCCTGCGCCAGCACCAGTTCCAAAAGGTCGAACTCTTCAAGTTCACGCACCCCGACCAGAGCTATGAGGAGCATGAATCACTGACTCGAAACGCGGAAGCCCTACTCCAGAAACTCGGTCTGCACTACCGCACGATGCTTCTGTGCACCGGCGACATGGGCTTTGCCTCGGCTAAAACCTATGACCTCGAAGTCTGGTTGCCTTCCAGCAATGAATTCCGCGAAATCTCGTCCTGCTCAAACTGCGAAGCGTTTCCAGCGCGACGCGCGGGAATCCGCTTCAAGCCCAAGGGCGGCGGAAAGAGCGAGTTCGTGCATACGTTGAACGGTTCGGGCCTGGCGGTCGGGCGCACATGGATCGCCATCGTGGAGAATTACCAGCAGGCCGACGGCTCTATCGTCATTCCTGACGTGCTGCGCCCATACATGGGCATCGACCGCATACCTGCTGGCGAGTGACTTGTAGCGAAAATTCCTGGTTTAGCTCCTTTGGCCGCCCGAAACTGGGCAAATCTTCCGTATGTTGCTGATAAATAATGGCTTATCTTTACACCGACACCTATAAGCGTAGCGCCAGCTAGGGCACTTCACTGCGCAAGCTATTGAAATCAGAGGATTTCGTTTGACTCTGGCTTTTCCCCTTGCATACGATGACAGCAAGGCCGACTAGGCTGAGCATGTTGTCTTCCCGAGTTATGCGATTCTTGATTTGGCTAGTGGCGCTGTGCTGGGCCGTGGCGCTGTTGCGGCGCGCGGTAGCCTGGATGCTGCGCGGATTCCTGAATTCGCTCACACGCCGGGAAGGTGCGCCTGACGAACAGCCTCCCGTCGGTTCGCGGCGGCTAGTCCGCGATCCGGTCTGCGGGGTGCACGTCGCGGAAGAGCGAGCAGTTCCGCTGCGGACCGGGGGCGAGGTCGTGCATTTTTGCTCAGCGGCTTGCCGCGATCAGTATGCGGCTAATGAACACAAGTTCGCCGCCAATGGCTGAAATGTTGGATGCAGCTTGGTTTTATTTCGGGTAACCCGGAAAGCAAGGCAACAGAAGCACCGGCGAGTGGATGTGCGTCGCGCCGCCTAAACGAAAGGACCGAAGCCAATGGCCACGGTCGCAAAGCCTACAGTTGCACCCATGATCCCGCGTATTGCGCCGCGGGAGGATCTTAATCCCTTCCGCATCGCGCAGATTCAATTCGACATGGCCGCCGAGTTCTTGAAGCTCGATCCCGGTCTTCGACAGATCTTGCGCACCCCGAAGCGCGTGCTGGAAGTCTCCCTGCCGACAAAGATGGACAACGGCCAGGTCAAGGTCCTGACCGGATATCGCGTGCAGCACAACGTCGCGCGTGGCCCAGGCAAGGGCGGCATTCGTTATCACCCCAACGTGACCCTCGACGAAGTCAAAGCTCTCGCCGCTTGGATGACTTGGAAGACGGCCGTGGTCAATGTGCCTTTCGGCGGCGCCAAGGGCGGCATCATCTGCGACCCCAAGCGTATGTCCAAGAGCGAGCTGGAGCGCATGACGCGCCGGTTCGCCAGCGAGATTCTCCCGCTGATCGGTCCAGACCAGGATATCCCCGCACCCGATGTTTACACTGACTCGCAGACCATGGCTTGGATCATGGACACGTACTCCATGATGGTGGGCCACACCGTCCCAGGCGTCGTCACCGGCAAGCCGATTTCCGTCGGTGGCTCCGTCGGGCGCGCGGAAGCGACCGCTCGGGGTCTTGTGTTCGTTGTCGAAGAGGCTTGCAAGGTAAAGAAGATTTCGCTGCGCGGCGCTACTGTGGCCATTCAGGGCTTCGGCAACGCCGGCGCCACGGCGGCGCGGCTGTTCGTTGAAAAGAAGGCAAAAGTCATCGCGCTCAGCGATACACGCGGCGGCGTCACAAATTCGCGTGGCATCGACCCTATCAAAGCCATTCGCTATAAGGAGCGATCCGGCACGGTCGTGGGCATGCCCGGAGCTTCGCGCATCTCCAACGACGACTTGATCACTATGAAGTGCGATATCCTAGTGCCCGCGGCACTGGAAAACGTAATTACGTTGAACAACGCGGAGGCCATCAAGGCGCGCATCGTCGCAGAAGCCGCCAACGGCCCGACCACTCCGCACGCCGACGAAATCCTGGCACGCCGCGGCATCACCGTCCTGCCGGACATCCTAGCCAATTCTGGCGGCGTCACGGTCAGTTATTTCGAGTGGGTGCAGAATCAGGAAGGGCTGCTGTGGGACAGCGAAGAAGTGAACCTGCGGCTGCAGAAGATCATGGTGCGCGCGTTTCACGAAATGGTGGACACCATGCGCAAGCATCACGTGCCTCCGCGCGCCGGCGCCATGATTCTCGCCGTCGGCCGCGTCGCAGAAGCCACCCTGGTACGCGGGCTCTTCCCGTAAAGCCAAGCGCCGTTGCTGTTCACCGAGGCTATGGCTCAGTCCCCGGGATGGCGATAGGTGTCCTGATTCCCGGCAGCTCCGGTGGGACGCCTAGAATGGCGTTAGTGTTGTGTCCTGCAACCACGATCCAAGCTGCAATTCGTTTTTCCGCAACCAGCGTCATCATGCCGTACCGGAGTGGGCGCACCGAGTGTCCGTGCGGTCAGGGTGGTCCGTACCGTGATATGGCGCGGCGATTTTCTTCAAAGTTTTTCTTGCGCTGAAGAACGAAACGTGCGTACATTCGCACTTGCCGGCCGCCTCTTTTGGCGTTGCCGGCAATTTTCACTTAGCGTTGCTGAAGACCACCGTCTTCGCTGCGGCGGTGCTCGGAGTTCTGGTAACCGGAGAGGAATCGGGGTTACGAGGTGCAAAGCACGGAAGGATGAGCAATCACAACAATCACTCCAATCCTGCTGCGCCGGTGCTGTTGAGCATTGCGGGATTCGACCCATCCTGCGGCGCAGGCACGGCGGCGGACCTGAAGACCTTTGCTGCGCACGGCTGCTACGGCGTAGCAGCCATCACCGCTTTGACGGTACAGAACACGCAAGGCGTGCGAGAGGTGCAGAACACACCGAGTGCGTCTCTGCGCGCGCAGCTTGATGTCTTGGCCGAAGATTGCGAAATAGCCGCGGTAAAGATCGGCATGCTAGGGAATCGGGGCAACGCTGTGGTGATTGCGGAATTTTTGGACGCCCACAAGTTTGCTCATGTTGTCCATGATCCGGTGATGAAGTCGTCGACGGGAACGGAATTGCTGGACGCCGCCGGAATCAAATACATTGCCGCCGAGCTGTTGAAACGCTCTAGCGTCATCACGCCCAACGTGCCCGAAGCGGAAATCCTCACCGGGCTGACGATTAAGGACACCAGCGACATGGAAGCTGCCGCCCGAAAAATCGTCGAGATGGGCGCTCGCGCTGTCATCGTCAAGGGCGGCCACATGGACAAAGCGGTGGACATTCTGTTCGATGGCAATGAAATCATGCCGCTCGCCGGAGACAAGGGTAAGGAGGAAGCCCTGCACGGCACCGGCTGCACTTTCGCGAGTGCGATTGCCGCCCACCTTTCTGGGGGTCGCTCATTATTCGAGGCCGCCACTCTTGCCAAAGCCTATGTTACGAAGGCCATCGAAAAGGCCTACGCGATTGGCAAAGGCCGCATCCCCCTCGACCATTTCTATCGCCACAAAATCGAGCCGCCCGCTCGGGGCGTGCACGAAGTCCCGCAACACGGCATGCACCCCGCCGCCGAGCCCGCGGCGCACTGACTGCTTTCTCGAAATACTCCTCCGCCAACCACCCAGTCCTCGGCATCGGTGTCTATCTTTAATTCTTGTATGTTTGGGGGATCGGGATTAATTAGATTCGGTGGACGAAGCGGCCGCCGACGACGGTTGCCACGGGACCACCTTTGAAGGTGCGTCCGTCGAACGGCGAGTTGCGCGACTTGCTGGCGGATTCCGCGGCGCGGAAGGTCCACTGGCGATCCAGCGAAAATATCGTAAGGTCCGCAGGCTGGCCTGCGGCAATGTTTCGCTCTAGGCCTAGCACGCGCGCCGGCCCGGAAGCGAACAGCTCCACCACACGCATCAGCGGAACACGACCGGTGTGGACCAATTGCTCAAGCGCAAGGCCCAGCGCCGTCTCGAACCCCGTGATGCCAAAAGGCGCGCGGTCAAATTCAACATCCTTAAGTGCCGGCTCGTGGGGCGCGTGGTCGGTGGCGATCGCGTCGACTGTGCCATCCGCCAGGCCGGCCAGCAGCGCATTGCGATCTTCACGAGCGGCCAGCGGCGGATTCATTTTGTAACGCGAATCGTATTGCACATCTTCATCAATCAGCGTGAAATGGTGCGGGGTAACTTCGCAGGTGACGCGCAGGCCGCGCTGCTTCGCAGAGCGTACCTGTTCGAGCGACCCTTTCGCCGACAGATGCGCAATGTGCAGCCGTGCGCCGGTAAGCTCGGCAAGCTGAACATCACGAGCCACGCAGACCGATTCCGCGGCGGCAGGCATCCCAGCCAAGCCCAATCGCGTGGATGTCACGCCTTCACGCATCACGGCCCCTGCCGCGAGCGAGACATCTTCGGCATGCTCGATCACCGGGAGGTCGAGCGAACAGCAATAGTCCATGACTTGGCGCACAAGCCTCCCGGTAGCGATCGGTTTTCCATCATCGCTGACTGCCACAATCCCTGCTTGCTCCATCGCCGCGATTTCCGCGATCGCTTCGCCTTTGCTGCCTACGCTTGCCGCGCCAATCGGCCACACACGCACGCTGGCGCCTGTCTTTGCGCGATCCAGAATGAATCGCGTGACGCTCGCGCTATCGTTCACCGGTTTTGTGTTCGGCATGCAGCAAACCGCGGTGAATCCTCCGCGCGCCGCCGCCTTCGTCCCGGTCTCAATGGTTTCCGAGGACTCTTGCCCGGGTTCGCGGAGATGCGCATGGAGGTCAATAAAACCGGGAGCGACGACCAGCCCGCCGGCGTCGAATACCTCGAAGCCGTTGCCCGACGAAATTTTCCCAGCCGGCGTAACCTCGCCGATGCGCTCCCCGTCCAGCAAAATGTCGAGAGTCGCGTCCGTATTGCGCGCGGGATCGACCACGCGCCCATTCTTAACGAGAAGCATGCGATGGGTCCTTTACATCCGCGGCGCGTCGATTGACCGGCTGCTGCGCTTCACTCGACGGATGCGCGCCCTCTTCGTCGTGACCAGCACACAACAAAAAGAGCAATGCCATGCGCACCGCGATGCCGTTAGTCACTTGCTCCAGCACACACGATTGCGGGCCATCTGCGACCTCCGGCGAAATCTCAATGCCGCGGTTCATCGGCCCTGGATGCAGCACAATCGCGTCACGGTTGGCACGGCGCAGGCGCTCGCCATTCAGTTGATATAGCAAGACGTAATCACTCGCCGAGAGTGCGGGCTCGTGCAGCCGTTCCGTCTGCACCCGTAGCACAATCACAACGTCGGCTCCGTCCAGCGCTTCCTCTACATTAAATACGCGCCGAATCGCTGCCTGTGGAGCGATCTGTTCTAGCTCCCGGGGAACCCACATCGCCGGACCGCAAAGCGTTAAGCGGCAGCCGAATTTTCCGAGCAGATGAATATCCGAGCGCGCAACACGGCTGTGCCGGATGTCGCCTAGAATCGTGACATTCCAATTGTTGATCTTGCCTTTCCGATCGCGAATTGTGAGCGCGTCCAGCAGGCCTTGCGAAGGGTGCTCGTGCGTGCCGTCACCCGCGTTGATCACCGGGATGTCCAGGTGCCGCGCCACGAAGTCCGCGGCGCCGGAAGCCGCGTGACGCACCACCAGGCAGTCTGGTTTCATGGCATTCAGCGTATGCACCGTATCGAGCAGAGACTCGCCCTTTTTCAGGCTCGATGCTTCCGCTTGCAGGTTCATGATATCCGCGCCAAGCCGCGACGCCGCGGTTCCAAAGCTAATGCGTGTGCGCGTGGAGCTTTCAAAAAAGGCCAACGCCACGGTCTTGCCGCGTAATGTAGCTAATTTCTTCAGGGGGTGCTTCTGGATTTCCTGGAACGGCTTGCTTTGGTCGAGAAGAAAAGTGAGTTCATCCGCCGAGAGCGATTCAAGCGCAAGCAGGTCGTGAAACCGATGGGTCACATTTTCACTCTAACTTTTTAGTGCGATCTTGGAGCGTTTGGCACACAAGCAAGCTCACCGGCCACAGTGTCTTCCTCAGGCTATCCGATAAGGATAACCGAAGGACCTCGGCGTATGCACCGCCCAACACCTATCCTTCCACCCGATCCACAACCACCACACGCTCTTCGTTGTCTATCTCGCGCAGCCGCACCTCGATAATCTCTGTATTGCTAGTCTGCACCACGCGTCCGGTAAACTGCGCCTCGATGGGCATCTCACGATGTCCGCGATCGATCAGCACGCAGAGCGACACGCGCTTCGGCCGACCCAGGTCAAAAAGACCGTTCATCGCCGCGCGAATGGTGCGGCCCGTATACAAAACGTCGTCTACCAACACCAGGTCCATGTTGTCCACGCCGAACGGAATATCGGAGCTCTGCAGCACGGCGTGCGACGCAACCTTCGATAGATCATCGCGGTACAGCGTGATGTCCAGCGTGCCCACCGGCACTTCCACGCCATCGATGCCGCGCATCGCCCATGCAATCCTCTGCGCCAGCGGCACGCCCCGCCGCCGAATTCCAATGAGCCCCAGGTGCTTGGTGCCGCCGCTTTTTTCTACGATTTCGTGCGCCAGCCGCTGCAACGTGCGGTCGATTTCCGGCGCAGACATAAGTTGTGCTTTTTCAACGATGCGCATGCTCGCGTAATCCTAGCACAAGGAGCACCGACGAGCAGCTGACGCAAAAAACCGCGCGAAAGGGCGGTAAAGCGACCATGATAAACCCCCGCGCGACAATTAGGTGTGCATGCCAATAACACCGCTGATATAGCCCCGACGCTTGCGTCTCTCTGCGGAATCACGCTTGCCACGCGATGGACGCATTCTGGTGCAGGCGTTAGTCAAGTGGTGTCCCCACAGCGCCTACGGGCTCTTCGTGGTAAGCTTTTGACGAAGTGAGTTCCGCGGACGCTGTCGATCTCAGCGTACAGATTGGCGCCCTGCGCCTGCGCAATCCCATTCTCGCGGCCAGTGGAACCTTCGGTTACGGCATCGAGTTCGCCCATCTTGTTGATCTGAAGTGTCTTGGCGGCTTCGTGACCAAGGGCCTTTCCCTTGAACCCATCGAGGGTGCCCCAGCGCCCCGGCTATGTGAGACCGCCTCCGGCATGCTCAACGCCGTCGGCTTGCAAAACGTGGGTGTCCGTGCTTTCGTCGCCGAAAAACTCCCGGTACTGCGAAAATACGATACGGCGGTTCTGGCCAACGTCTTCGGCTACTGCCTAGAAGACTACGTCGAGGTAATCCGTATACTGGAAGATGCCGAAGGCTTGGCAGGCTATGAACTCAATATCTCCTGCCCAAATGTGAAAAAGGGCGGAATGCAGTTCGGAAATGACCCCGTCCAAGTCGCGGAAGTCGTATCGGCGGTCCGAAAAGCCGCCGTCCGGCGCCCCTTATGGGTGAAATTGTCGCCTCTTGTTGCAGATATTGGACTTATCGGCCGAGCAGCTGAATCAGCGGGGGCGGATGCTCTGACCGTCGCCAATACCTACCCCGCCATGGCGGTGGACGCACGCACCCTAAGGTCACGTTTAGGGAATCCAACTGGGGGTCTCTCCGGCCCAGCCATTAAGCCCATCACCCTTCGCCTCGTCTGGGAAACTATGAAAGTAGTGAGGATACCGGTAATCGGCCTAGGTGGCATAGAGACGGTGGAAGACGTGCTTGAATACCTGGCCGTAGGTGCTGCGGCCGTGCAGGTAGGAACGGCCAGCTTTGCTGACCCGAGGGCCAGTGAGAAGCTGTCGAAGGCCCTTACGAACGCTCTAGTACAAGCTAAAGTAAGCAAAATCAGTGATATACGAGGAAAATTAGCAGCAGAAATTGGTTGACATAATGGCTCCTTTCCGCTACACTTTTCTGGAAGTTGTAGCACAAAGACAACACTATGAGAAACCGACTCTTCCTGATTTGGGCTGCACTCCGGTGGGTTCTTTTGATGTTCCTCGTCCCTCCGGCGATGGAAGCACCTCTCGTGGCGCACTTGAAGCAACCTCCGAAGGCGATCAAAGCCTGGGTGGGCAACGCAAGCTGGTATGGACCCGGCTTCAATGGTCGCAAGACCGCTAACGGCGAGATCTTTGACAGCGAAGCGCTGACCGCCGCGCACCCCCATTTGCCGTTCGGTTCGTTGGTGCGAGTGGTTAACACGCGCAACGGAAAATTTGAGCTGGTACGTATTAATGACCGGGGTCCCTATCAAGAAGGACGCGAAATTGATGTATCCTATCGCGTCGCCCGGAAAATCGGCCTTATCCATTCGGGCGTGAGCCAGGTCCGGCTCGAGTTAATGGAACTGCCCCAGAAACGTTGAGCTTCGACGCCCATCCACGTAGCAGCTTAATCGTAGCTCTCGACTTTGATTCATTATCTTCCGCTCTGAAATTTGCTAATCAGGTTGCCGATCTTGTCGGTATGTTCAAGATCGGCAGCCAGCTCTTTACCGCGGCAGGACCGCAGGCCGTGCGCGAGATTTCCGCGCTTGGCCCGGGTGTCTTCCTGGACCTGAAATTTCACGACATCCCCAACACCGTGGCTGGCGCCATACTCTCTTGCGCCGCCATGCCGGGAGTGCAGCTCGTGAATGTCCACGCGCTCGGCGGCCGCGCCATGCTCCATGCTGCCGCGCAAGCCATCAGTGCGGTGCAGCCGATGGGCGCGGACCGGCCCCGGCTGCTAGCCGTCACCATCCTCACCAGCATGGACCAGAAAGCGATGCGCGAAGTCGGCATCGGCGGCACCTCGCAAAGCCGCGTGCTGAAACTTGCGCAGCTTGCCAAGAAGGCCGGGGTTGATGGCGTAGTCGCCTCAGTAAAGGAGGCGCGTGGCATTCGTAAAGCCTGCGGGCGAGACTTCCTGATTGTCACCCCCGGCGTCCGCCTAAAAGACAAAGCCTCTGCCGCCAAAGACGACGATCAAGCCCGCACCGCCACGGCCACCGAAGCAATTCGCGCGGGCGCCGATTTCCTCGTAGTGGGCCGTCCAATCCTCGCCGCTTCCGATCCACGAGCGACCGCGCAAGCCATCGTAGACGAAATCACCGCCGCAAAATAATTCCGGCTTCCTGTGAAAATCTCTGAAACGGCAACAGCTTGCCGGAAGCCGACGAAAGCGTTCCCATTTGGCGTCTGTGCTACCTTTTAACGAGCGACGTTCGCGAGTGACTTTTCGCGACCGCGCATTACCATGACTGGCCCATCGAAAAGCGTCATCATTGGGACTGCCGGGCATATTGACCACGGCAAGTCATCGCTGGTCGAAGCCCTAACCGGCACGAATCCCGACCGCCTGGAAGAGGAAAAGCGCCGCGGCATCACCATTGATCTGGGCTTCGCATTCCTTGAAGAAAACGGCGTCCGCTTTGGATTTGTAGACGTGCCCGGGCACGAGCGCTTTGTCAGCAACATGCTCGCGGGAGCGGCGGGCGTCGATCTGGTGCTGCTGGTGATCGCCGCCGACGAATCCATCAAGCTGCAAACCCGCGAACACTTCGAGATTTGCCGGCTCCTCGGCGTGCAGCGCGGCGTCGTGGCGCTCACGAAAAGCGATCTGGTCGACCCCGACGCTGCCGGTCTGGTGCGCCTGGAAGTCGAAGACTATTTGCGCGGTTCTTTCCTCGAGGGTGCGCCCATTGTTCCGGTGAGCGCAAGAACTCAAGCGGGATTGCCCGAACTAAAGCAGGCTCTCTTAGCGGCTGCCCAGCAAGCTCCCGGAAAAGATGTTGCCCGCTACTTTCGCCTGCCCATTGATCGTGCCTTCGCCATCAGGGGTTTCGGTGCGGTTGTCACCGGCACGCTGATTTCTGGAAGCGTAGCCCCCAGCGACGAAGTCGAGCTGTTTCCAGCAAGCAAACGGCTCAGGGTGCGCGGCGTGCAATCGGGCGGCAAGATAGTTGAACGTGCTGTCGCCGGACAGAGAACCGCCGTAAATCTTGCTGGAATCGAGCACACCGCCCTGCGCCGCGGCATGGTGCTCGCGACTCCCGGGAAATTTCGTGTCACACGAAGGATCGATACCCGGCTCGAACTTCTTCGCTCTGCGCCAAGAATGAAGCAGCGCAGCCGCGCTCATTTTCATTCAGGGACTTGCGAAACCGTCGCGGAACTGATTTTCTACGCGCAGAAGGAACTCGCGCCCGGTCAAAGCGCATTCGCGCAGCTCCGCTTGCAGGACGATGTCCTGGTCTTGCCCGGCGATCGTTTCATCGTGCGGCAATTCTCGCCCGTAACCACCATCGGCGGCGGCGGCGTTCTCGATCCATTGGCGCGCCGCCCCACCGTTCGCGACACTGGCCGCTCCGCTTTCCTCGATACACTGGAACGCGGCAACCCCGGCGAAGTACTCGCGGCAATGACCGAACGCGCCACGCTTGGAATAAGCTTCGAGGAAATTGTCGCGCGCACCGGCTGGCTCGAAAACGAAATTAGCAGAGTCGCAAAGATTCTCGCTGAAACCGGCCGGATGAAAATTGTCTCCGCAGAACCGCTGGTCTTGCTCTCCGGAAAGAGCTTCGACGAAATCAGTCGGAAGATTGCCGCGAGAGTCGAGAAATTTCACAAGGAAAACCCGCTCCTCCCCGGAATATCCCGCGAGGATTTGAGGTCTAGTCTTGGAAGGCGCGTCCGGCCGGAGACGTTTCGAACCGCCCTCGATGACCTGCTGGCGCAAAAAAAGCTTGAGACGCAGGGCGAAATCGTCAAACGCGCCGGTGCGGCCATCCACCTTGACCCGGAGGAAGCGCGTGCCAAAGAACAGATCGAGAAAGCGTTCGCGATCGCGGGCTTGGCCGTTCCCTCAGTCAAAGAAGTCTTGAGCAAGCTGCCCGTGGAAGCAAGGCGCGCCGAGAAGATCCTGCAAATCCTTTTGCGCGACAAAATCCTGGTGCGTGTCACGCCCGAGCTGATTTTTCATCACGATGCGCTGGCGCAGCTCCGCGACCGCCTTTCCGTCTTCAAGAAAACGAAGGGCGAACGCATCTCCGTGCCCGGCTTCAAGGAGCTGACCGGCATCACCCGCAAGTACGCCATTCCGCTCCTCGAATACCTCGACCGCGAGCGGGTGACCCGGCGCGCCGGCGACGAGCGTGTTATCCTGTAGAGGCCTACAGAGGCGCGGCTAGCCACACTTGCCGCGCAAGGCATCCTGAGTTAGGGTTGTGAGTAGCGCGCCGCAGATGGCGCGTGGAGGCGATTCATGGGCGAGTTTAGTCCTATTCACTGGCTGATAGTCTTGGCGATTATCCTTCTCCTGTTCGGAGGGCGGAAGATTCCTGAGTTGGCGCGAGGCCTGGGCGAAGGCATCCGCAGCTTCAAAGAGGGCATGTCCGGGGGAGCGCACCCGACAACGCCTCCGCCGCAGCAAAACACGCCTCCGGCAGACAAGCCCGCGGAAGAAAAGAAATCCTAGTCAGTTTCCATCGAGCATTCCGGTTTTGATTGGGCGGCCAGCATGCCGCCTTTTTTTTGTCTGCGCCACGCCGTTACGCCGTGATTTGTGCCCAATCGGTAAAAAAAGCGCGCCTATTCGCAAAAACCTGTCCCTCAGGTCAGTAGGCACCCACCAACGTACCTCGCACAATTGCGCTATCCCAGCGGTGACCCGGTCTTTACACGCTTTCCAAGCCATTTAGGAGAGAACGAATGAAAATTAGCTTTCTGAAGTGGGGCGCAGTATCGCTGGCGCTGCTCGTGAGCGCGACGGGTGCTACCACGCTGTTGGCGCAGGATCAATCTTCTTCACCGTCAGCGGCAACACCGGCACAGGAACCCGAGAAGAAGGCGGATCCCAGCATCGCGCAGCGAAAAGAGAACCAGCAGGACCGCATCGCCAATGGCGTGAAGAGCGGCCAGCTGACTCCCGGTGAAACCGCCAACCTCGAAAAGAAGGAAGCGGCCATCAACAAGGAAACCCGCACGGACCGCGCCGCCAACGGCGGAAAACTGACCTCGGCCGAAAAAGCGCAGGTCAACCAGCAGCAAAACCAAGTGTCGAAGCAAAT
>Ga0210404_10000189_pt1 | contig 38803 bp, 30 predicted proteins | sample IncBWH28MmetaG_FD_155455 | JGI IMG/M metagenome (GOLD analysis project Ga0210404, IMG submission 155455) | Forest soil microbial communities from Barre Woods Harvard Forest LTER site, Petersham, Massachusetts, United States - Inc-BW-H-28-M | ecosystem: Environmental > Terrestrial > Soil >... | reverse complement strand
ATTTTCGCTTGGAAGAGCTGTGCGCTCCGCCGTCCTTGACCTTGATCGCCACCACGGTTTGGTCGTCGAACGTCTCCACCCCGGCGGAATGCTCGGCCGCGGCTTTGAAGAGAGAATCCACCACGCAGTCCGCCGATCGCCCGGCGCATTCCGCGACGACTTTCTCCGCCCGTCCTCGGCCAAACAACTCTCCGCTCCGGTTACGAGCGTCGAGAATGCCGTCACTGAAGAACACGAACATGTCTCCAGGCTTCATTTTGAATCGGAACTCGTCGTAGTCCGCATCGTCGAAAAGGCCCAGCGGTAAACCGGTCGCCTCGATGACGGTGTTTTTTCCGTCGTGCACGTAAATGGGGCGCGGCAAGCCCGAGTTGGCCACCAGCAGGGTGCGATGTTCGTCGTCCCAGACTGCGTAAATGAGTGACACAAACTGTGCCTCAATGCGCCGCTCGGCCAACGACAGATTCACTGCGGAGAGCATCTCGGCGGGACCAGGCTCAATGGGCGCATGCGACCGCAGAATTCCGCTCACCAGAGCCGCGTAAATAGCGGCGGGCGCCCCCTTCCCGCTGACGTCGCCAATCACAATTCCCAGCCGCGAGAGGGAGTAAGGAATGAAGTCGTAAAGATCTCCGCCAATGGCTCTGGCCGGCGTAAACTTCGCCGCTAACTCCAGGTGTGCCAGCTTCGGCAGCGTCTGAGGAAGCAACCGCATCTGCAGTTCCCGGGCCAGCGCCAAATCCCTTTCCAGCCGCCGTTCCTGCCTTGCAATCTCCTCATACAAGCGCGCGTTTTCGATGGCAATCGCTACCTGCGCGGCCAGCGTCATCATGGTGCGGCGGTGGTCTTCGGTGAAAAATCCGCGCCGCGTGTGTTCCATATCGATCACGCCGATTACTTTGTCTTTATAGATCAGAGGCACCGCCAATTCCGACCGCGTTTCCGGATTGCTCTCGATGTAGCGGGGATCTTTGCTCACATCGGGAACCAGAATCGCCTGCCTCGTCTCCGCCGCATGTCCAACCAAACCGCGCCCCAACGGAATCTCGTGCTTTACGTGGACATTCTCGTTAAAGCGCAACGAGAAACGATGCTGCAGCTTCTCGCCGGATGAATCCAGCAGCAGGATGCTGAACATCTGAAAGTCAATCAAGCGCCGCAGAAGCTCCGCAATCCGCCCCAGCAGTTCGTCCAGGTTCAGAATTGAAGTCAACTCGCGCGCGATTTCGTTTAGTAGCAGCAGAATCCGCGCCTGCCTGGTGGTGCGAGTATAGAGTTGAGCGTTCTCAATGCCCGCCGCCATACGCGAAGCGATCAGCGTCAACAGGCGCTTGTGCTCCTCGTTGAAGTAACCCGGATCCCGCGCTTCCAGGTCAATCACTCCAATGACACGGTTCTTGGTGGTGAGCGGCACGGCCAATTCCGAGCGCACGTTGGGCACGGCAGAGATGTACCTGGGGTCCTGCGTCACATCATCGATCAGAACCGCCTGCCGCAGTTGGGCTGCCTGACCTGTGACTCCCTCGCCCACCTTGATTCGAGCCCGCTCGGCGAACTCCGGGGGATATCCCACCTGGAAGCGAATACGCAGCTCCTGGGTTTTTTCGTTCAGAAGAAGGATGGCGAAGATTTCATAGTCGATGACTTTGCGCACGACCTCTGCGACCCGGCGCAAAGTCGTGTCCAGATCGAGCGACGTCGCCATCACGTCGGCGACCTCCAGCAACAGCGGCTCAACCTGCAGATGCTTTTCGTGCTTGCTCAGAACAGAACCCATTGTTTTTCCATGATAGCAGCCGTGCTGTGAGTACCCAGTACCTAGTACCCAGTACCAAGCCCGGAACAACGAGTCGAAAGGCAAAGGAGACGGTGGCTTAGTTGGTTTGGTTCGCGTTTTACTAGGTACTAGGTACTGGGTACTGCATTTCACCCCCGCGGCACGATGCAGATGTCGGCCAGGTTGCGGTAGCGTTCGGCATAGTCCAGGCCATAGCCCACGACGAACTCATCGGGAATGGTGAAGCCGACATAGTCGCCTTGCAGGGGAAGCTTGCGCCGCGAGGGCTTGTCGAGAAGAGCCGCGATCTTCAGCGATCGAGGCTGGTGCGCCATCAGCAGTTTCTTCAGGACCGTGAGCGTTAACCCCGTATCGAGAATATCCTCCACCACGATTACGTTCTTATCCTTCATGGACTGGTCTACGTCTTTCGTCAGTTTCACTTCGCCTGTGGAATCCCAACCGCTCTTGAGTTCCTGAGTGGGACTGGGACGGTTCCCGTAACTGGAGACCCCGATGAAGTCGAAGGTTGCGTCCAGCTTCACCTGTCGCGCCAGGTCAGCGAGAAAAATCGCGGAACCCTTCAATACGCCGACGAGGATCACCGGCTGGCCCACGAAGTCGCGGGTGATCTCCGACCCCAGTTCCGCGACTCGCTTCGAAATCTCTTCCCGCGAAATCAGCACCTTGAGTTCCGTCATGGCGTTTCATATTAAACTAAAGTCGTTACCGCCGTTGGGGCCAGGTTTCGCTGCGGAATATGTAACCAAAAGATGTCCAATGTTGCGTAACCGGATGTTTGCATAATTGCTCGGAGTAGCAAGACTGCTGGAGCGTTTATACATGAATCTTAAAGGCATTCAACTTACGTGGCTGGGCCATGCGACCTTTCGTATCGTTACGCCCGGTGGCAGGACCGTCATCATCGATCCCTGGATTATGAATAACCCGATGTGCCCAGCCTCTGACAAAAAGGTGAGGAATGTAGACGTGCTTCTGTGCACACACGGTCACGGAGATCACATCGGAGACGCCGTCGAGATCATCAAGCAACACAATCCCCAGGTCGTCGGCATCCCCGAATTGTGCGGATGGCTGGAGAAAAAAGGCGCCAGGAGAATCGCCATGATGAACAAGGGTGGTACGCAGCGGCTCGACGATATCAAAGTCACCATGGTGCACGCCGATCACTCCTGCGGCATCCAGGACGGCGACCAGGTTATTTATGGCGGCGAAGCTTGCGGTTACGTCATCGAATTTGAAAACGGCGTCAAGATCTACCACGCCGGGGACACGAATGTTTTTGGAGATATGGCAATCATTCGCGAGCTTTACGCGCCTGAAATTGTCATGCTGCCGATCGGCGATCACTTCACCATGGGACCCCGAGAGGCCGCTTACGCCTGCAACCTGCTCAAACCGAAAACCGTCATTCCCATGCACTTCGGCACGTTTCCCGTGTTGACGGGAACTCCCGGCGACTTGCAGAAGCTGGCGCCGGGCGTTGAAATCGTCGCCATGAAGCCCGGCGTAACCGTCGGCAAGTGAGAGTCGGCAACTGACCGCGACAACAACCAACTGAAATCCGCAGAGGGAAACAAATGGCCCAAAATACGCTGAAAAAAGATGACAAACCCAACTGGCGACACTACAACTTCACCACCGCCGGCCCCGTCGATGACTATCTGTACTCCATGCTTCCCAAGCGCGACGAAGTGCTGGCTGAGATGGAAGACTACGCTTCCCAGCACAATATCCCCATCGTTGGCCCTGCCGTAGCGCGTGTGCTCCAGCAACTTGCTCTGACCATCGACGCCAAGTCGGTCTTCGAGTTGGGCTCAGCGATCGGATACTCGACCATCTGGTGGGCACAGGCGGTCAGCGAAAAGGGCCGGGTCATCTACACAGACGGCGATTCTAAGAATGCAGAACGCGCGCGCCGTTACTTTGATCGAGCCGGCGTCACCAATCGCATAAGTCTCCACACCGGCGATGCCCTCGAATTTCTCTCCGAGCAGAAGGAGCAATACGACATCATCTTCAACGACGTCGACAAAGAAGACTACCCACGCGTGTTGCGCCTGGTTTCGCCGCGTCTGCGCAAGGGCGGCTTGTTCATCACCGACAATGTCTTGTGGAGCGGACGGGTCGCGGAGAGGAATTCCACGGAGCCGCGAACCAAGGCGATCCTCGAGTTCAACCGTCAGCTCTACGATTCCGGCGACTTCTTCACTACGATATTGCCCATTCGCGACGGCTTGGCGGTGGCGTTGAAGAAGTGACGCAAGGGGAGCTTGTGTAAGAGAAGATCAGATCGACTTCACCGGAATCGCCAGCAGATCTTCCACCAGCCCGACTTCTTTCTGCAGAAACGGCTCGGCGTAGGTCACACCGCCCAGCATGCCGTAATACCTCGCCATCGAGTCCACACGGGCGCGAATCTCATCGTGGGCGGGGAACAGGTCCTTGCCGGCTTCCTGATCGCTGAACTGCGACTTGTAGGCCAGGATGGATGCGAACTTCTGCTCGAACTGCTCGCTGATACCCACCACAAACGTCGGACGCACATCGTAGTAGAGAGTGGCATAGATGATCTTGAACGGCCGATGCGGAGCGAGCTGTCTTTTTTCGGCGCCGGTTTCCGCGCCGGAGTTGGGTTGGCTGAGAGCTGGCGGCTGAGAGCTGAGAGCTAGCTTCGCCAGTCCCGCCAGAAAGCAAGCCTCGTATCCCAGCACGGAAGCTGTGTAGTGATCCGGATGGCGTCCCTTCCAATAAGGCAGAATCACTACCCGTGGCCGCGTCTCGCGGATCACGCTCGCCACTTTCAGCCGATTCTCCCAGGTGTTTTCGACCCGGCCATCGGGAATATCGAGCGCTCGCCGCCAGCTCACGCCGAGAATTCTTGCCGCGTCAACTGCCTCGCGCGCGCGGTCTTCAGCAGTGCCGCGCGTGCCCATTTCGCCCTGCGTAAGGTCGAGAATGCCCGTTCGCTGCCCGCGTTGCGACATCTTCAGCAGGGTACCTCCGCAGGTCTGCTCTACATCGTCGCGGTGCGCTGCAATCGCCAGAATGTCGAGGGGTTGAGAGAGCATGAATGTGGAAGGGTACTATTACGCTGTGGCGGTGCGCAACCGACTTGGCCGGACCGCCGCCGGCGGACCGGCATGAAACTTTGCCATGTACACCACGAAACATGAATCGGCAGTCTTCTGACCAGCGTACTGGACAATAAGGAGGACTATGGGCTTGAAAAAGATCTTCCACAACGGCAGAGAGCTACGTGCCGGATGGCGGCTCCTCTTATTCTGCATTCTGATAGTTGCATTCGTCTACGCCGCAAGAAGGGGAATAGAACATTTGGTCCTGCCCAATGGCGTGCATCCAGTTTCCTTTATCGTTTTTGATGGGGTCCTGCTGGCGGTGGCGCTGATCGCAACGGCGATCATGGGGCGTTTCGAGCGCCGCGGTTTTGCGGTCTACGGCATTCCTCCCATGCGTGAGCTCTTTGGGCGACGGTTCTGGATCGGCGGAGTATGGGGTCTAGTGATGCCTTCCGTCATTATCCTTCTAATTTTCGTTGGCGGCGGTTACCGCGTACACGGGCTGAACCTGACGGGCGCCGGGCTAGTAAAGTTCGCTGGCCTTTGGTTTCTTGCGAACTTGTTTATCGGGCTCAGCGAGGAGATCCTGTTTCGCGGCTATTTCTTGTATACCTTGGCTAATGGAATCGGGTTCTGGGCAGCTGCCATCGTCGAAGCAATTGGTTTTGGCGCCCTGCACTATTACACGAAGCCGCACGAGCGCTGGGAAGACTGGGTCGCCGTCGCGCTATTGACTATCTTCATCATCCTTGCCTTACGGCGCACGGGCAACCTGGCCTTCTCTATCGGCATGCACGCGGCTTTTGATTTCTCGTTCCTCTATGTTTTTTCGGGAATGAATGGGGGAGAGTTCGCCGTTGGGCGACTGCTGAACGCGGAATTTCCCGGTTCGACGTGGTTGACTGGAGGTCTGCTGGGGCCCGAAGCCAGCTGGCTCACTTTTCTAGTGGTCGTCGCAGCGACTGTGCTGCTCCACCTGACCTATCGGGAAGCGAAGTGGCCCGCGTCGGCAAAGAATTGAGCGTAGGAATGACGATTAGTCAAGATTCCCCTGCTCCATGAAAAATGAGCCGCTTCTATTTCTTCCGCTCCACCAAATACCGCGCCAACTCCTTCAGCGTTTCCGCCCGTTCGCCGAAGCTGTCCAACTCCGTGAACGCCGCGCTCACCAGCGAATCCGCTTTGCGCACCGACTCATCAATCCCGAACAGAGCCGGGTAGGTCGCTTTCTGCGCGGCTGTATCTTTCCCAGCGGTTTTGCCAAGCTGTTCGGAGGTCTGAGTAACATCGAGCACATCATCCACAATCTGGAACGCCAGACCAATCGACTGCCCGAACGCCCGCAGCTTTGCCGCTTCGCTATTCTTTGCTCCAGCATAGAGCCCGCCACTCACCAGGCTCGCCGTGATGAGCGCGGCAGTTTTTGCGCGATGTATATACTCCAGCATCTCCGCCGTAGGCTGGGTATGCTCGGCTTCCAGGTCCACAACTTGTCCGCCAATCATGCCATCCAGCGTGCCGGTGCCGCGAGCGATCTCTTCAATAATTCGCACGCGTGCCTCTGCCGGACATTCCAGCCGCGCCAGAACCTCGTAAGCCCGAGTCTGCAGTGCGTCTCCGGCCAGGATCGCGAGAGCCTCCCCGAACACTTTGTGGCAAGTTGGACGTCCGCGCCGCAGATCGTCGTTATCCAGCGCCGGAAGATCATCGTGGATCAGCGAATAAGTGTGCAGCATCTCCAGAGCCGCACCCAGTTCCTCAATCTTCCCGGGCAAGGAGCCCGCCACCATGCGACCGGCCTCCATGCACAACACCGGCCGCAGCCGCTTGCCCCCGGCAAACACACTGTGCCGCATGGCCTTGTGAATGGACACCGGATGCTCGGTTTCCAGTGGGATCAGACGGTCCAGTGCCGCGTCAGCCAACGCCCGCCCTTGCTCGAGAGTTTCTTGCAGCATTGAGCAGTGAGTATAACAAGGCGACCGCTGAAGCTGAAAAAGCGAGGACGCCTTTCGGCGTCCTCGCTCGTTCAGGATTGAATGACCTTACGCGGCGTTGCTGTGTGCGACGGCCACGCTCCGCAAGACCGACGTCAGAACATTTTGCACGTCATCGGCCGGGCACACGTCGCTCGCGCCAGCCTCCATTGCGGCAATCCACAGCTCTTCGTCTGGCACGCGGTGAGTGCACACAATCGACAGTAAGGGAAAATCGTGGTGTAAGTTCCGCACGTCGGTCAGACGGGAGTATTCCATATCGAGAATCACAGCCTCTGGCCGGTTCTTGGCGACTCGCTCGCGGAGTTCGTCCCCGGAGCGCGTCAAGTGTACGGAATGGAAATGAGAGGAAAGCCCACCGGCCAGAGATTGAGCGAGCCTGGAATCGCTTTCGAGAACGACTACACTAAAGCCCATAGATCCTCCTGACTTGCAACCGTCAGCTACAGCGGACTAGGGCTGCGGGGAAGGGTTCGGAACCACCACTCCACAGACATTACTACTACGAGCCCCACGGCGGTCACTACCTGCCTGCCGCGTCTACCTGCGCACAGGAGCGTTTTCCGCCAAGGGCTCAAACGGCTCGGCCTGGAGCTTCCCGTTCTTCTTCAGCAAAATCTCCACCTTGCCTTCGGCTTGTTCCAACTCCTTCCGGCAGGTGGAGGAGAGATGCATGCCTTCCTCGAAAAGGGTCAGAGACTTTTCCAGCGGTACTTCTCCCTTTTCCAGTTCCTGAACAATTTTTTCCAGTCGCTGGAGGCATTCTTCAAACTTAGCCAACGGGGTCTCGCTCCTTCTCTATTGTATGCAATTTCTTGCGCAGGGTGTCCAGTATTTTCTTATAAATAGTTTGTGAACGGACTGCCGTCACTCCGAAAAAGGGAATTCTAAGCCGTAGCGGGACTCTTCGTTCCGAGCGCCTCCAGCACATCCACCGCCGAACTGTACCGACCCTGCGGCGCGCTGATTTGTGCCCCCTGCACCGTGTGTCGCACCGCCACAAGCATTTCCCGGGCAATAGCAACGCCCTCGTCCCTTGCCGCTTGCGGTGTCGGAGCCCGCTGCATGCGTTCCAGAATCGAGTCCGGCACCGAAACGCGGAGTTCGTTTTTCATGAACTCCGCATTGCGTACGCTGACCAGCGGCCAGATCCCCGCCACTACCGGGATGCGGAACTGCTCGATCCTCTTCACAAAGTTCTCCAGCAGCCGGATGTCGAAAACCGGTTGCGTGACCGCGTACTCAGCTCCAGCCTGCACTTTGAACTCAAACCGGCGAATCTCCTCATCCAGATCAGTGAGCCCAGGATTTGCTCCCACGCCGATCACAAACCCCGTGCCCGCGCCGATCGGGTTTCCGCCCAAGTCCAGCCCCAGGTTCAAGTTGTGGACGATGTTGACCAGCCCGATGGCGTCCACATCGAACACCGCCGTCGCGTCCGGGTAGTTTCCCATCTTCGGAGGATCACCCGTAATGCAGATCAGGTTCTTGATTCCTACCGCGGCTGCTCCCAGAAGGTCGCTCTGGATGCACAGCACGTTGCGGTCGCGGCATGTGTAGTGCAGAATCGCCTCGATTCCCGCCTCACGTTGCACCAGCAACGAGAGCGCCTGGTTGCTCATGCGCGCCGAAGCCCGCGGGCTGTCCGGAATGTTGACCGCATCCACGCCCACTGTTTTCAGGAATCGTGCGCCATCCAACTCCTTGCGTATGTCGGTTCCTTTAGGAGGAACCACCTCCACCATCGTGACGAATTCTCCCCGCGCCAGCTTCGCCCCCAGCAGCGATCGTTCTTCCAGAGGCTGGGCGGGTGTGGACATTGGCGCGGCAGTACCCCCCACAACTTGGACCGAGGCCGTTTTGCCTCTGGCCTCTCCAACTCGCAGAGCGGATTTCATGACTCGAATATGATCGGGAGTGGTTCCGCAGCATCCCCCAACGATCCGAGCTCCGGCGGCAATAAACTTGCGCGCATAACTCGCCATGTACTCCGGCGAGCACAGGTAGATGTTCCGGCCCTCCACGGAGCGCGGAATGCCTGCATTCGGCTGCGCGGCGAGGGGCAGGGAACTGACGGCTCGCACGCGCTCAATGGCGTCCAGCATGGCCACCGGACCAACACTGCAATTGCATCCGATGACATCTGCGCCCCAATCTTCGAGCCGGGGCGCAAAAGTCTCCGGATCGGAACCGTCCAGGCAGTTGCCGTCTTCATCAATCGTAACCTGCACGACCAACGGCAACTTTGCCCCTACGTCCTTGGCCGCCAGCACAGCCTGGTGGAGTTCCTCAAGGTATCCAAAGGTCTCCAGCATCAGCAGATCGACACCGCCCTCCGCCAGCGCCGCGATCTGCTCGCGGAATGCCTGCCGGGCCTCTTCGAAAGAAGTTTTTCCCAGAGGCTCGATTCTCGTGCCCAGCGGGCCAACCGATCCCGCCACCCAGACATCGAAGCTTTTGGCGGCTTCCCGGGCCAGTCGCGCTCCCGCCCGGTTAATATCGCGCACTTTGTCGGCGATACTGTGCCGCGCCAGACGGAAAGCATTGGCTCCGAACGTATTCGTTTCAATGATTTCGGCCCCGGCCTGAAGGTAGTCGTGGTGAATCGCGCGAATCAGGTCGGGCTGGGAGAGATTCAGTTCATCGTAGCAGCGGTTGATGAAAACGCCCTTGGAGTAAAGCAGCGTTCCCATGGCCCCGTCACATAGAACGGGGGACTGCTTGATCCTGCTAAGAAAGTCAGCCGCCATATACTTTGTCAGAATACAGGATCATTGTGGGTGGTGCATCTCCGCCTCCACTCTGGTGTCGAAGGCAGCCCGATGCGCCGCAAACCCCTGAAGTGGCGACGATGAGAGCTTCGCGGTCTGCTATAATCCGCTATTTCGCACTTAAATATCCATTTTTCATGTTGTTAGGAGCTTCCCGTTTGAAGAGAGTCGCGCTTGTTCCTGTCGTTCTAGCCTTGGCCAGTGTGAGTCTTCTCTCCTGCGGCTATTCCAAGTCCTACTATAAGCCGCCCAGCGGCCTGACGACCCGTGTTCTCGCCTCGCAAAGTGTGTCCAGCCCAACGGCATTCCCCGGTCTCTTCATCATCGACGGCGCGAACGACACGATAGGCAGGGGCGGAATCAGTGCCGGCAGCTCTCCAGGCCTCATGACGATATCGCCCGACAGAACGACTCTGCTCGTCTTTGATTCCGTGACGAACACCGTCCAAGTCGTGAACGCCAAGACGGAGACTCTAGCCGGAGGCATACCACTCGGCGGCCCGAGCACCAGCATGGTCGCCCTGGCAGCCGGCTTCGGTTACGCCGCTGTCCCCGGCGCCATCCTGAACGGACTTCCCCCTGGAGCAGTTGTGGTCATGAATCTCACGTCGGGGGGCGTCACAGCCACGATCAGCGTCCCCAATGCGCAAACGGTCGTAGCAAGTCCTGATGGAACTCAACTCCTGGTCTTTAGCGGCGATTCTAATGTCGTCACCATTCTGTCGCCACTTCTGGTGAATACAGGCAATCAGGTTACGACCACGGTGACAGGCTTCGACAGCCCCGTCTACGCCGTTTTCAGCGCTGATGGCAGCACGGCCTACATCCTGAATTGTGGCGCCGAGTGCTTAGGCACGCAGGCCAGCATACAAACTCTGGACCTGGCGACTTTAACCGTTGGCGCGCCAGTTCCCGTGAATGGCGCAACCATTGGCTTCATATCCGGTTCGACGCTCTACGTGGCGGGAAGAGGGACACCGACCGGCCCCCTCTGTACCTCGATCACAAACGCCGCGTCCACTCAGGCGAAGTATTGTGGGACGCTCGACCTGATCGACCTGACCACGCTGCAAGATCCGTATTTCAACAATCCTGCGAGCGAAATTGCCATCACTGACGGCTACCACGACCGCATCGATATGAGCAGCAACGGCCAGCTCTTCATCGGCTCCTACGGTTGCACAACTATCGGCAACGTCAACAACCCCCAGGGAGAGGTGCGAGGCTGCCTCTCCATCTTCGACACCACGAAGCCCGGAAATACCACCGCGGTTATTCCGCCGGACAACGGCGACGTCACAGGCCTGCAGAGCTTCACCAGTCGCAATGTGGAGTACGTAGCCGAAGGCGGGCACCTGCGGGTCTACGACACGACCAAGGATATTTTGCTGCTGGACAACTTTATAGCGACCGGAACTATCGGCATCGGCGGCCAGGTCATCGACGTGAAGGCCATCGACTTTTTCTGATCCTGGGCAAGATCACAGGCGTCACGGGCAGGACTATCTTGCGGGTTCCAACACCAGTCGATGCGCCCCGCTTGCTTCCACCGCTTGAGATGTAAAAGGCAACGTGAAGGTTGAGCTCTCGTACCAGGCCTTCCATTGATCCATGTAGTACGGGCTTAGGAAGTTTCCGCCCTGGCCCGTGACTGTGTTCAAGGTGGATTGGTCGAAGTCCGCAAGGTTTGCGGTGAAGCGTTCTGAAGGACCGTGATGGCGTGTCACAGCTTTCACCGTGTATCCGCTTCCTGATTGCTCCCTTAATCCCGGCGCGGCCCACCGTCCGATCAAAGGAATCTTCCCCAACACCGGATGGTCAATCTCCACCGCGTTGATGCTGCCCCAACGCCACGAAGCCAGATCCTTTGGGGCTGCCGGCCCGTTCACTGCTCCTTCCACCGCGACGGTCAGCAGTTCGTCGTAGTTCGGATACTTTTCCGGGAGCCAGCGCTTAGGCTGATGCAGCAGAACATTCTGCAGCCACACGGTTCGCATCTGCCAATGGTAGGTCTTCCAGTTCAACGTTGTTTCCTGCTGCGTCGGGTCTTCCGGAGCCGCCCCCAGGCGGGGTTCGAGCAGCAGGCGCGTCAGCTCCTGAGCGGAGCGGACGGCAATGGTAGGGGCTGCCGACGAAGCAAGCATTCGCCCATCCCAGTTACGCATGAGATCCGCAGCCTGCTTTGCCCGTGCAGAAGGCTTTGAGGCGTGGTCGATGGCGTAGACAAAACGTTCAGCTGCGAACAGGTCATTTTCCGAGTGAACGTCGTTCTCCAGGGCAAGCATGTCCGTGGCCGCAAACTTCCGCCCGGATTCCAATACGTGATAAATACGTTCTGTGCGCCACGGTGCCTCCCAGTGCGCGCTGACGGAGTAGGGATAACCGTCCGGCGTGATGCGTCCGTTGGCCGTTGCGATAACTCCCGAAGGAGGATTGTAGATACTAGGCAGCTTGTCAAAAGGAATGTAACCCGTCCATTCATGAGCATCATCCGCCCCGCTCATTGGCACACTGCCATCGCCGGCGGCGCGGATCGGAGTCCGCCCCGTGCATTGGTACCCAATGTTGCCGTCAACATCGGCGTAAACCACATTCTGCCCCGGCGCGTCGAGCTGCGAAAATGCTTTGCGGAATTCGTCCCAGTTCTGCGCCGTGTCGAGGTCGAAAAATGGCATGTGCAGCCCGTCATACAGCGTCCATCGCAGTGCCACCTGCCGCGCTTCGCCAGGCAAAATGTCGGTGATGATCGGGCCGTGCCGCGTGATCTTCACATCCACAGCGACGTCCGGCTTGCCCTTGACGTGGATCACCTCGGTGCGGTGCTCCGGCTGCCGCCAGCCCTGCGGCGTCTGGTAAGCTCCCTGCCCATTAAAGTTCTCAATGAAGGCGTCTGTCACCGTGGGCCCGACATTGGTGAATCCCCAGGCGATTCGTTGATTGTGGCCGACAATCACGTAGGGCATTCCGGGCAGCGTCACTCCCGCCACGTCCAGACTGACTGACGGGTTGGCCGACAGATTACCCGACTTAAGATGCGCTTCGTACCACAGGTTCGGCATCTGGTGCCCAAGATGCATATCATTTGACAGCAGCGGCTTGCCCGTGACCGTGTGCGCTCCCGAGACCACCCAGTCGTTCGATCCGTTCACCGCTTCCGGTGTACGCTGCGCCCAGATGTCGAGACCTCGACCTTTCTGCTGTGTTACTGCGTTGTCTGGCCCATCGTCCGTATCATCCTCGTCGTCGTTGGAATCGCCCTGATTCTCCTGATTGTTCAGGTCTTCTCGCATCACGGTGGGCGGGCGATCGTGCCAGGAACGGTTCACGTACAGATCGGCGGTCAGCTCCGGGCCAAGCTTTGCCAGAATCTTCTCCCTGGCGAGCGTATCCCCGAAGGTGTAGTAGTTGAGGTCTTTCACCATCTGGTTCGCGATGACGATGGAATCCTCCGGCTGCCACGGCTTCGGCCGATACTTCAAAATGCGGAACTCAATCGGAAGGCTCTGCCCATGGGTCTCGATGAATGCATTCACCCCGCGCGCGTATGCGTCAAAATAAGAACGGTCGCGGGGACTCGCCATCTGCAGTGATTTTCCAGCCGCTGCCCGCAGTCCCAGAATGCGCTGCTCACGGTCGATCTTGAGCGTGTCCTCGCCCAGGATTTCGGATAGCTCCCCCGCTCCGAAGCGCCGCATCACATCCATCTGCCAGAGCCGGTCCTGCGCCGTGACGTAACCTTGCGCAAGAAACAAATCCTCCAGAGTCGCGGCCTCGATGGTGGGGACACCGTGGCCGTCCCGCGTGACCTTCACTGCTGCCGAGAGCCCTTTCACCGGGAGGCTCCCGTCAAGTTGCGGTAAGGCGGAGCTGGCGATCAGCCAGGCACAGCTGACAACGCCAGCCACGAGAACTACGATTGCCAACGCCAGCCAGAGCAAGATCCGCACGGCCGGTGACCGTCGGACGGCAGGGACACTGGTTGAAGCCATTGTGCTCATGGAGAAGTTTGATTGTAGGGGGATTCATGCCCGCGAGACAAATACGGTGCAAGCCCCGAGCGGAGTCGAGCGAGCCGACGACGCGTGCAAAAGCCGCGTCTCTAAAGGGTTTCGAACCGAATTTTGCTCTGGTAACCGTTGTTGACTCTCGACCGTGCCCGTGGGACAATGTGCCGCCCGCCAAGGAGGATTCTTTGAAAGGATCTCCCCGCCCCCGCAGGACACCGTCAAACCTTCCCGCGTTGCTCCATCAGCGCCTCAGTGCGTATGCGGTTGCCGCGGGAGCCGCGGGAGTGAGCGTCATCGCCATGGCGCAGCCGTCTGAAGCGGAGATTGTGTACACGCCCGCCAATCAAATCATCGGCCGCAATGGCACCTACAAGCTTGATCTCAATCACGATGGAATTACAGACTTCGACATCGTCGAGCGCCCCGGACGCACACAATTCCGGACCTCCCAGGTTTTGTCTGTGAGGGGCTTGGGCAACCAGGTGAATTGCGAGACTTCGTTTTGCGGTAGCTATCCCTTTGCTGCCGCCTTGAGAAACGGAAGCCGGATCGGGCCGAACGCGACTCAGCACGGATGGTTAGGTACCAACGGGATGGCGTTCGAGGAATTGGGCGAGCGAGGCAGCGTCTATTACGGCGAGCCCTGGGTCAATGTCAGCGACCGCTACCTCGGACTACGGTTTCAGATCAACGGAGAAACTCATTACGGATGGGCCCGCCTCAGCGTCAAATTCCGCGGCGGCAGTCCGATGTACCGAACCTGGGAAGCTCACCTGACCGGATACGCCTATGAGACCATCGCCTACAAGGGAATCTTTGCAGGTCAGACCACAGGTGAAACCGGCGATGCCACGGAATCGACGCACCCTGGTCCTTTAACTCCCAGTGCTTTCGAGCGCAAACCGGTTTCCCGTCCTGCCCAGTTCGCGGCCCTCGGGACGCTTGCCCTCGGCGCTGACGGCATCGCGCTCTGGCACCGGGAAGACTCGGAGAGCGACGGCAAGTCCAGAGACAGCTAGCTCTGGTAACCGGTTGTTGACTCTCCACCGTGCCCGTGGGAGAATGTGCCGCCCGCGAAGGAGGTATTCTATGAAAAGATCTCTCAACTCCCGCCGGACACCGTCAAACCTTCCCACGTTGCTCCACCACCGGATCAGCACGTATGCCCTTGCCGCAGGGGCAGCTGGCGTGAGCCTGTTAGCCCTCGGGCATCCGTCCGAAGCGGAAGTTGTGTACACGCCCGCCAATGACCTGATCGGTCGCGACGGTTCGTACAATCTCGACCTTAATCATGACGGAATTGTCGACTACATTATCACCGAGCGTGCTGGCAAAGATCGCTCCTTCGGGACCGTTCAGCTTGTGTCTGCGACAGCGCGACTCGGCAACAAGGTAAATTGCCCTTCGGCGTATTGCATTAGCGGCTTAACTTATGCCGCCGCCCTGAGCCGGGGCAGCCGAATCCCTTCGGCGCTTCTAGGTTGGCTGGGGCAAGGCGTGCCAATGGCGTTTAGGGAACAGTTCAAGAGCGGAAGAAGCGTCTATTACGCCTTTGCCTGGGACAACGTTAGTGACCGCTACCTCGGGCTACGGTTTCAGATCAACGGAGAAACTCATTTCGGCTGGGCGAGATTTACCGTTAAATTCCACCACGGCCTTCCGAAGGATCGAACCTGGGACGCTCACCTCACGGGCTATGCCTATGAAACCATCCCCGATAAAGGTATAAGAGCTGGTCAAACCGAAGGCGACGCCTACGATGCCACGGCTAGGCCGCATTCGACGAGCCCGAGTGGTGCGACACCTAGTGCTTTCGCTCGCAAACCGGTTTCCCGTCCTGCGCAGTTCGCAGCCCTCGGGACCCTCGCCCTCGGTGCTGACGGCTTCCCGCTCTGGCGCCGGGAAGAGTCGGAGAGCGACGCCAAGTCCAGCGACAACTAGAACCGAACCTCGCAAACGCATGGCGGCCCCTTTTGAAAATGAATTTCATTTTCAAGATGCGCGAATGCTATCCTGACCCTTCATGCTCCAGAAGCGCATCGATGACCAGCCTTCCATCTCTCGAGAGATGGTGCGCGAGGCTCAGGATATCCTCCACCGGCACCTCAAACGTGTCGGCCTCAAGCAAACCGCGCAGCGCGACACCATCTTGCGCTCGTTCCTGGAAACGCGCGACCACCTCTCGACCGACGAACTGCACCGCCTGGTGCAGAAGAAGGATGCCGGCATCGGCTACACCACCGTCTACCGCACTCTCAAGCTTCTGGCCGAGTGCGGATTAGCCAGCGAAGTGGCCTTCCACGACGGCATCGCCCGCTATGAACATCAGTACAACCGGCGGAGCCATCACCACATGGTCTGCACGGAGTGCGGCAGTTCGGTGGAATTCTTTTCCCGCGAAGTGGACCAACTAGAGCAGGAAATCGGGCGCAGACACCACTACGCCACGACCCGCCACACTTTTCAGATCTATGGTTTGTGCGGCGCTTGCCGCAAGAAGCCCACGCCAGCGCGGCCGGTCTGAAGGAATTCATGTCCATCTCCTGTCCCCAGTGTGCCGCACAGATGCCCGACACCGCCGCCTTCTGTCCAGTCTGCGGCCGCGCGATGTTTCCTGTCGAGCGGGCGAGAGGCACGGTGGGCGTGCTGCCTGAGACGCTCGCTGGCGCCCTGGCTTACTTTCTTTTGCCGGCGATTGCGTTTCTTCTCGTCGAGCCCTACAGCAAGAACCGCTTCGTGCGCTTTCATTCTTTCCAATGCCTCGGATTGTGTCTGGCCGGCTTGGTAGTTGGAGCCATGCTCAGGGTTGCGGGCTTCGCGCTGTTCTTCATTCCGGCGCTCGGCCGCCTGCTTTTCCTGCTGGTCTCCATGGTGGTCAGCCTGGCATTTTTCGTGGTTTGGGTCGTGCTCGTGGTGAAGGCGCTGCAAGGAGAGATGTTTAAACTCCCGCTGGTGGGCGACTTTGCAGAACGGCACACTCCTCCGGACTAAGCTTTCGTGCTGCCCAAGTTGTTGATTGCTTCCCATGCGGTTTTCTGGTATTTTTCCGCATCGTCGCGCGGAACCGAACTCGCGTGGCCTACTGAAGGCTCGGGTTTTCAACGAAACGACGGAGGAAAATCCCATGGCGTTTTGCAATATGTGTGGCGCACAGATTGCCGACGGCACGACCACGTGCTCGGCATGCAGCGGCCGAGCCACAGTCGTGCCCGGCGTCACGGCCTCGGGAATGGCTGACAACGTGGCCGGAATGCTGGCCTATGTGACCTTCATTCCCGCGATCATCTTTCTCGTGACCGCGCCCTATAACCAGAGCCGCTTCGTCCGGTTCCATTCCTACCAGAGTATTTTTTTCTCCGTGGCGGTGTTTGGAATCCAGGTCGCACTCTCGATTCTAACGGTTATGCCGTTCTTGATTTTCATTACCGGGCCCTTGCACATGCTGGTCGCGCTAGGAGCATTGATTGTGTGGATCATCCTGCTACTGAAGGCGAACCAGGGACAAATGTTTAAGCTGCCGGTGATCGGTGACCTGGCGGAGAAACAGGCTGGCTAGGTGCCGGTTGCGGGTAGGAAACAGAAACTTTCCCCGGGATTCCGTCGCATCAGTGTGAGCCATGCGTGAGCGCGCGTTTTGTGTCAGAAGCGGCACCGAAACTGGCGCGCTTGACTTTCTTCCTCTAAGCTGTCATTCCTATTAGCTTTTACCTTGCGCTCGAAAACGCACCGAATGTGGCTTTCGGACGGCGGGAATTTTAGGTCAACCGGGGAATTCATTGAAAGTCAGAGTCTTCTACCACGACAAGTGTTTCGACGGAGCTTGCTCCGCCGCCCTCTTCTCCCGTTTCTATCGCGAGCGGATTCGCGAAGACGCCGAGTTCGTTTTCTCCGGCCTCCTGCATCGCGCGGGAGCGCTCTTTGACGAATCCCATTTCGACGGCGACGAAAATGCCATCGTCGACTTCAAGTATTCCAGTTCGCCCAAGATTACCTGGTGGTTCGACCATCACGAGAGTGCGTTTCTTTCCCCGGCTGACGCCGCACACTTTGAGCGGGATCAGAGCAATCGAAAGTTCTACGATCCGGACTTCAAGTCCTGCACAAGTTTTATCGCGATGATCGCGCAGCAGCGCTTCGGATTCGATCCCGCTCCCGTGGCCGACCTCGTCCATTGGACTGACATCATCGACGGCGCCCTTTATCCCGACGCCAAAACAGCGGTCGAGATGCAGGCGCCCGCTATGAAGTTAACCATGGTCATCGAGTCCGCTCCCGACCAGTTCGTCCCCAACCTGATTCCGCTTCTCGTCGCCAAACCCCTGTCTGCGATTCTGGAAGAGCCCTTCGTGGCTCCGCTTCTGCCGCCGCTTCTCCGGCGCCACGAACTCTCGATCGAAATCCTTAAGCAGCGCACCGAGTGCGTCGACGGAACTATTTTCTTCGACGTTACCGATCACGACCTCGAGGGCTACAACAAGTTCGTCCCCTACTATCTCCATCCTGAATCTATCTATAGTGTGGGGCTTAGCAAGAGTAGTTTCCGCGTGAAGGTGTCAGTTGGATCGAACCCCTGGGCTCCGGAGGAGCCAGTGGTCAACCTGGCCAAAATTTGTGAGCGTTACGGAGGCGGCGGACACGCTCGCGTGGGCGCGATCTCCTTCAATGTGAACCAGCACGCTGCGGCCATCAAGGCTTCGCGCGAGATTGTGAATGAGCTTCGCGCCGCGGTTCGCGCCCGAAGAAGCTGAGAAGATCTCAAGGAATGGCTTCCTGTCACGGAAGGGAAGAATAAGGTAGCCGTGGTAATCTGTGGCTTGCGCGCCGCATGCTCTCGCCGGGAACGAAAATCGACCTGCACCGCGCCCAGAGAAATCTGCTACGGGCGGTTGCTTCCTTCGAGTTCATCAAAGGCATGTTCGTTCTGTTGATTGGCCTGAGCGCTGTCCTGCTGGTACACAAGGATGCCTGGGTGATTGCCGAGAGCCTGCTGGCCCTGTTGCATATCAGCACGGACCGGCACTCGGCGCAGCTTTTTCTTGATTTCGCCGACAATTTGACGGACACCCGCTTGTGGGTGGCCGCGCAACTCGCTTTGGCCTATTCTGTCTTGCGTTTTGTTGAGGCCTACGGCCTGTGGAAGCAACGCACATGGGCGGAATGGGTGGCATTCGGATCTGGAACGCTGCTTCTTCCTATCGAGATCCGCGGACTCATGCATGGCATCACCGTACTTCGCTCGGCGGTTTTTTTGGCCAATCTTGGTATCGTGCTCTACATGTTTTTCCTGCTGCGCGCCGGACGCCAGCAGCGGCATCAGTTGCAGTCGATTGAAGCCGAAAACCCCGACAGGAGCGGCAAGTAGGGTCCAACGACTCTGGCTCCACGCGCTTCATTTGCTTCATAATTATCGGCACAGCTGTTGCACTGTGGAGGTCCTATGCGCTTCTCGTTAGGTTGCACCTTTGGTTGTATGCTGCTTGTGCTGTCGGCCCTTGGATTGGCCTTTGGCCAGGAGACAAACTTCTCCACCGGCCCGCAGTATCTGGCGCAGGGGTCGCCCTTGTTCGCGCGTCCCATTTCCACACCGTCTCTGGCACTGACGGGCCCGCCCCTCGACGTAGGTGCCGGCAATGCCACCGAAGGCCTCGTCGCCGGGGCGGAAAACCGGAACGACGTACTGCCCCAGCCAGACTCTCTACCCAAAGTGGATTTGTCTCCCGTCTACTACGGACGGCCTCCAGTCAGCGTCATCGAGATCAGCTTCCCCGAATACCCCTCCGAATTGTCCCTCAGTGTCCCGCCCAGCATTCTCGACACCGGAGTTTGGCAGATAACAACTGCGACGGCGCTGCGCGAGCACGGTTACGGAGTCACTCTGGCGGAGGCGGCGGCCCACGGCAAGGTGCAAACCCGCCATGCGCCTCACGTCTACACCAATGCCGACATCGATCGGCTGCACGCCGGAAGCTAGTGGAGACTGGCCGAATGGGGAGTTACGGTTTCGAGGGACTGATGGGATCGTCGTCGCGGCATAGAGCCCAACATGTGAGTATGCCAATCGCGCCGAGCCCGGCCGCCTTGGCCCAAACGCTGTTCAGGATCGCTCCCTTGGCGTTGATTACCTCGGCAGGCTTAGCCGCTGCGCCACATCTTTCATCGCGCGTTACTTGCTCACCCTGATGTACGGTCACGTCAGAGGATAGTGCCTGTTTCGACCGCCGGGCAACCGCAGCCTGGTAGTGGATATTGACATCGTTCTCGTACGCCGCCACCGTCATTTTTCCATCTACATCGGTTACGTCGTAACGGGTCCATTCTGGCGTTAGGGGGATGACGGTCAAGCAGCTCACGCGCACCCGCAATCCTCGCGAGGTGTTCACTTGCAAGCTGCCATGGTCGAGGACCAGTTCGTCCCCCTCAAATTGCACAATGGTGTCCGGTTGGACCGTGACCGTGGATCCGTCAGTATCGATTTTTGCCCTGTTTTCCTTCTGGGTCTGTATCGCGTCGTGCAGAAAGATCGCGGAGGAATTGGGCGCAGGATTCCCATTCAGCCAGACTCCTCCCTCGCTGTGGAGCATCGCCCGTCCGGAGTCCTGGGCCATCAGCGACGCCGGCACAATGACGATCATCATGCCGCATACGACATTGCGCCATTCAACTAAACACACTCACGCCCCTCCGCACAAACTGCTTACGCAAGCATAACTTGCAGTATTCTCACCGCCTATTGGCTTGTCTGATGACCGGAAGGGGTATCCACGAGTGGGCTAGACGCGGGCGAAGTCGATGAAGCCACGCTGCACGTCAACGCGAATCAGTTTGACGCGCATCTTGTCTCCGACGTCGGCCCCCTGCTGACCTTGCGCCAGCAAGCCTTCGACGTGCGGTTGCAGGACGCGAACAAACGTTCCCTTGGGGGTTGCGCCGGTGACGATGGCGTCGAAGATCGCGCCGATGCGGGACTGCATGGCGACCGCAGCCAACCGCTTGGACATTTCGCGCTCGACTTTTCGCGCGGCGTCTTCCTTTTCGGTGCAGTTGGCGGCGACCGTGGAAAGTTCCCCATCCGAGTAAGGATTTGGCTGTCCCGCGAGCGTAGCCTTGACCAGTCTTTGCGTCACGACGTCTGCGAAGCGGCGATTGGGAGCGGTGGAGTGCGTGTAATCCTGAACAGCCAGGCCAAAGTGTCCGGGGGCGGGATCGCCCGGCCGCTCCAGAACGTATTCTCCGGGGCCAATCAACTTGATCACCGCCAGCGAAAGGTCGGCAAAATGGTCCGGAGCCGTGGCCTTGCGCTTCACGAGAAAATCGTTGAGCGCTTTGGAATCGGGGTTCGGTGGAAGCTTCTCGCCATAGGTCGCGGCCAGTTGAATGATGCGATCCCAGCGCTCCGGCTGCTTCACGATGCGGCGCAAGGACGAAACCTTTTCAAGCATCCGCGCTACTACTCCGTTGGCAGCGATCATGAAGTCTTCAATTAACTCGGTGGCGTGGTTTTTCTGCTGCTTGACCACGTCGACTACCTGGTCGTTCAACACCAGGGGATGGAGTTCATCAGTCTGGAGGTTGAGCGCACCATTTTCATAGCGGCGACTCTTCAGCTTTTGCGCCACCTCGTCTTGCAACCGCAGTTGCGCCTGCAGATCGGCGGAAGCCGCCACTTTGGGGGGCGCCGCCGCCGTGCCTTCCAGCCACGCTCCCACCGAGTTGTATTGGAGCTGCGCCTGGTTACGAACCAGCGCCCGATAGACGTCGCTGGAAGTCACGTGGCCGTCGCTGTCCACCATAAATTCGATGACCACACTCAACCGGTCCTGATTTTCCAGCAGGGAAGTCTTGCCCGTGGAAAGCTCTTCCGGCAGCATGGGGAAGTTTCGGATTCCCGCATACACCGTCGTTGTCTCCCGGGCCGCATGCTGATCGATGGCGCTCTGCTTGGGGACGAAGGCATCCAGGTCGGCGATGCCGACCAGAACTTTTGCCTCACCGTTCGACAGTCGTTCGGCTACCTCGATCTGGTCCAAGTCGCGCGACGTGTCATTGTCGATGGACGACCATAATCGATTCCGCAGGTCGCGCACGGTTCCTCCGGCAGTGATGGCCGGAGGATGGGCCCGCAATTGTTCGAGTTGCTGCTGGACCGCGGGTGCGAAGTCCGGATTAAAGCCGTGTTGCCGCATGACGTCTTTTGCGACGGCTTGCAGATCGACGTGAGAAGGGTTGGCCGTCACTCCGTCACGACCGCCTTCACCAGATTTCGCGGGCGATCTACGTTGTATCCCTTTTTCGTCGCCACGTGATAGGCGAAGAGTTGCAGCGGAATCACTTCGACGATGGGCAGCAACAGTTCGGGTGCCGGCGGAACGAAAAACACATCATCGGCAACGTCCGCCACTTCCTGATCACCCTCGGTTGCTACTGTCACCAGCCGTCCGCGCCGTGACTTCACTTCCCTCATGACGTCGAGGGTACGCCGGTAGCGCAACACCGAATCCGGGTCACGCTTGTCGCAGGTTGCCAGGACCACGACCGGAAGGTGTTCGTCGACCAGCGCATTCGGCCCGTGCTTTAGTTCTCCGGCTGGGTAGCCTTCGGCATGCGCGTAAGAAATCTCCTTGAGCTTGAGGGCGCCCTCGCGTGCGATTGCGTAATGTACGCCTCGTCCCAGGTACAGGAACTTTTCTGCCTGAAAATGATTCTGTCCAAATTGTTCCGCCAGATCGTCCCAGGCTCGGAGATTGCTCTCGATTGCGTCGGGGAGCCGCTGCAGCCGCTGCAGATACGAGCGCGTGACCTCCGAGGTCATCCGGCCCCGCTTCCGCGCGAGGAATAACGCCATCAAATACAGAACCGTGACCTGCGTCGTGAAACTCTTGGTCGCCGGCACGGCGAGTTCCGGGCCAGCCCCAGTGATCAACGCTGCACTTGCCTCACGAGGAATAGTCGCCTCGGCCACGTTGGAAACCGCAATGGTCTTCACACCGCGAGTCAGCGCCTCGCGTTGCGCGGCAATGGTGTCTGCGGTTTCCCCGGATTGCGTGACCACCATCACGATCGGATCCACTGCGGCATGCGTGGAGCGGTAACAGTACTCGCTGGCGTATTCCACGTCGACGGCAACGCCGGAAAGGTCCTCAATCATGATTTCGCCCGCCAGACCGGCGTGGCGACTCGATCCGCTGGCGGCAATAATCAGCTTTTCAAATGTCAGCAGCGCGCTCTCGATCGCGTGCAGTTCGCCCGGGAAGAGAATATCGTCCTTCAAATGCTGGTCAATGGTTTTCGCGATGGCCTGGGGTTGTTCGTAGATTTCCCGGCGCATGGCATGCGAAAAATCGCCGGCAGTGATGTTGGAGTTGGGCTTGATGGGATGCATGATCGACTGCGGCTGAGAGTAAATCATTTGCCGCACCCGGAGCAAACCGGCGTCAACGTCTTGAGGCACCTGAGGTGCACCTGTTAAGATTCGCTGCATTTCGCTTCGGAGGAATCATGCGAGCTTGCTTCGTCTTCACCTGCATTGCAGCCCTTACGTCTTTTGTCCTCGCGCAACAGCCCACAGTGCCGGCTAAGGCCGGCGAAAGTCGGGCATCGAGTAACTCCGCCGAGTCAAAGTTGAAGGATATGTTAGAAGCGAAGATCAAAGTTGAGTGGGAAGCCCTGAAGCACAAGGACAAAAAAACATATGGCGAATTGTTAGCAGACGACTATCAAGGCGTGGAAGTCGATGGCAGGGGCGAGCGGAACAAGATTCAAGCGATAAACGAAGTAGCAGAGACGAATGTCTACAACTACACGCTGTTTGGACTCAAGTTGATTCCGGCAGGACCGGATACGGCTTTGGTTATCTACGAGGTCACCATGGAGTTCCCGCCCAAGTCAGTAGTGCGATACTCCCGGGTCTATATCAGTGCGCTCTGGGTGAAGCGCGCCGGCCAATGGAAGGAAGTGCATTATCAGGAGACGAACGTGAAATAACCCCAACCGCCCCGGCGTGACCTGGGGCAGTGCCAACCTTCCGGTCTTGCACCCACAAAAGTCAGAAGTCCAAGTGGTCAAACTCACATCACATTCCTCATTTCGGGATTTGTAGTGCTAGGCATGCCCTGCTCCGGCATGCCATAGACTTCATCTGGTTCGGTAGCTGGAGATTCTCTTTGATGTCTAAGAATTAACGCTCCGTTCACATTCCTGTAGCCGTAGTCCAACATGAACTAGTTTATATTCGTTCTCCGAGCGGCAAGGGACCCGACTACGCGGTTGGCTTTCATTTCTGCCGGGTTTCAAGGTTTCGCGTCCTTTCTGAGCTCGGCACCGGGGACAGTCCTGATTGGTTTTCTGCGTGTCTGGCTTTGCAGCAGGAACCGAGCACACGTTGAAAGTTCAGTCCCGCGCGGAAGATCGCCGGTGCGGTTGGTGCCCATGCATGTGACGGAAAACAGAGAATACAGAAAAGAAGCCGTCAATGCCCGACAAACGGTCTCGCAGGCGGGGATAAGCATCTCCCTGCTCTGCATTCGGGAGCGCGAATCTAGTGCCGGAAGACTTGCTCTGGACCACTTGAGGAACGAGGGCTTTGGGGTACGTACGATCTCGATCGGCATCGACGTGCTTCGTCAGATCGAGGAACTCCACCCATCTTTGATCATCATCGAAACGACGATGTCGAGGGCACGGGCCCTGGAGCTGTGCCGTGGAATTAGACGGGTCCACTCTCTTGGCCTGACGCCGGTGATCCTTTTTGCTGCGAACGCTTCGGAGGAAGAACGGGTTCTCGGACTGGAATCTGGAGCGGACGACTACATAACGGCACCTTCCAGCGCGCGCGAAGTCGCGGCACGGGTGCGAGCGGTGTTGCGTCGCTTCACACGGCAGGATATTCATTCTTGGATCCCTCACGAACGACCTGCGGTTCTCCCTCCTTTGATTGGAACGCCCTGCGCCCCGATAAGGTCAGGAGACATTGAGATCGATTCTGCTGCCATGAGGATTTCGGTTTGCGGCAGTGAGGTCGTGACCACAGACCTCGAGTTTCGCTTGCTGTATTACCTTGTGCACAATCAGGCGCGGGTATTTACGCGCGATCAGTTGTTGGAGGCGGTCTGGGGCACTCAGAATGTGGAATTGCGCAGCGTGGATGCCTGCGTGCGGCGTCTTCGCCGCAAGATTGAACCGGATCCATTGCGCCCGACCTACCTGAAGACCGTCCGGGGTGCAGGATATTGTTTGCGAGTGGACACCCCCAGGCTTGGCAGTTCGGATAGGCTGCCGGTAACTTTCCCGATTCAAGCCCCGATCTAATGCGGCTGAGGAGTAGTAGCCGCAGTGCTCGCTCCTGGTTCCGGAAGCGACCGGAGTTCTTGCTCCATCCATCCCAGATTCGTGCTGTTCGGGAAAGCTGCATTGAACTCCGGCAGAGTTTTGTAGAGCACGACCGTTGCCCCAGCCGGGAGCGCAGCGCGCAGTTTTTCTTTGGCCGCCTTGGGTGTGTCGGTCTCGAAGATATTCTGCTGAAGCCGGAACTTTTTTGCCTGAATCTTTTGCATCCACTCGGCCGGTTCCAGTACAGCTGCTTTCTTCAGGAATTCAGGTTTCAGGTACTCCGCCCGCTCGTCTTCCGGCACAAAGGGTGAGGTGGCCATCCAGGCCGGCCAATCGCCCCACGGATCCAGCACATCCAGCACTTTTATGCGCGGATCGGCAGCCGAAGCGAGGATCGCGATGCTGGCTCCCGAACCCTGCCCAAACATGCCCACTCGCCTCATATCGAAATCGCCCCGCACGTCGAGATAGTTCAGCACCATCTGCACGTCGTGGGCCGAGGTCGCCAGTGATTCCTGCAGTTCGCTGAGGAACCACTCTTTCATCGGCCGGTCGTGATAGCGATGTCCGGTGAGCGCCGAAACGAAGCCCACGGCGGCCAAGCCGTCCTTAATCAGGGCATTTTGAAACGCTTCGTTCTTGAAGGCGTCTGTGTCCGCGGGATAGCCGTAGAGGTGCAAGATCACGGCGGGCTTCTTCACTCCCTTGGGTTTGATTACATAAAGATCGAGGGGATCGCCCCATCGCCACTGTACGCGGACCAATTCCACGGTGTACCCAGGATGTTCGTCGACCATGAGGAGGGGCGGAACTGGCTTAAGATGGCTGGCGTCCAGAGCAGGCGAAGTCCAGTCTTCAGTAACGCCCTCAAAACGTTTGTCGGCTGGATCGGCTATGGGCGGAGATATTCGGTCGAATTGAGCTATGCTGGCTGGCGCCAGAGATAAGAGAACGATTCCGAGAGCGCACGATCTCTTAAATAATGGTCTCTTAAATATGGATGTCAGCATATTTATGTTGGACATCATGTTCCCCAGATTGGAATGTTCTCGAGCAAGGCGCGGGTGAGAGCAAATGCCTGGAATGAGAATTCTTCCTTTCAGAACTTCCTCCAAAACCGTCCCGCTATCTTTAATTTGAGTGCCAGTTGTGTAAGCGTTCAAAAAGAAAGGGCGGGCCGATTAAACGGCCCACCCTCCCTTAAGTCGGGCGGTTTGGGTCCGACTAGGTGAGCTACGGTCTGAGGACAGGACCCAGGTTTTCATTGTTGGACGTGGCATTCTGCATCAGTTGTATCTGTTTCTCGGTGGTTACGCCGATCAGGGTTGGGATGATTTGGCCGCCCATGTCGCCGCCTTTTTCTGGAGAGTTACCTACCGGACCCGATCCGAGGAGCGTCCCGGCTCCGTCCTTCTGTTGATAGTGCGAACGCAATAGTTTGAGACCAAGATCGGTGGTGCCAGCCACTACTGCGGCCGGCACATAGTCAGGAACGGTGTTGACGACGCCTAGCTGCGCGGCTTTGGCTAGTGCCGCCGCATTGGTTGACGCGGCACCGAAAGCAACGAAGCGCAGGAGCGACCAGGCGCGGTAGGTGCCATTGCGCACATTAGGGAGAGAGAACCCGTTCGACCAGATGTTGTGCTCCGAGCAAGGGAATGTCGAAAGGCAACTAGCTGGCAGGTTCGCAGTGGCTGGCAGTTCACCGGCCACGGAGGGCTGTCCGGGATCGAGGGTAGATCCGTAAGTCTGGAAAATCGGATCGATTCCGTTTAGCGTGATGTAACCGAATTTGCTCTGGTTGGCGAGGGAACTAAAGTTCCCGTAGCTGAAGAACGCGTACGCGATGCCGTCGACTGAATTGGGGAATGTGCCGTCGCCGGAGTGCAGGACACCTTTTACTACTTCACCCGTGCCGATGCCGCGGTAGCGGTGGCCGGCGCCCGCCACGCAAGTTCCGGCTTGCCCATTGAGCGGGTTATTGACGGGAGCGTTTACGTTGAGTTCCTGGCTCAACCCAAGAACCGCGCCTGGGTAGACAGTGGGGCGACGGAAGACGGTGGCTTCGGTGGTGTTCATCGTGCCCGAAAGGGGTTCACGCAAGAAGGTGTTAATTCCCCCTGCCGGTAGACCGAACGCGCTGGCGTCGCAGTTTGTGCCCGAGAACACCTGTTGAAGTTGGATCTCGCTTGCATTCGTGAGGTTGGTAAGTTGGCCCTTATCCCGTTCGATCACGAAAACGATCGGAGCCGCGCCTATGGCCGATACGGTGAACGCAGGGATCGTCGTGCCGCTGAAGGGGTCTTTTCCGGTGATGTTGAAGGCGAGAACGTTGGCTGTAGCCACGCTTGCAGGGTAGCCGCTCTTAATCGGGTTTCCAACCCCCTTACCTGTAGTCCCGATGGGGAACGCAGGGCAGACGCCCGCGGCATTGTTTGAGTTGTATCCCAGGCCGTCAACGCCGTCGCTGCTGCCACCGCCTTGTGCCGAGGCGCCGAGCGCAGAGTTCACACGGCACGCGGCGAACGCGGCATCTTCGGGACGGATGTCCGTTGCGGCAACGTTCACCAATTGTCCGGCTGTGAACAGAGCCTGGATGTTCGCCGGCAGATTCGTATCAGCGCCCCAAATCGTGCTGGAGATCTGGCCCGCACCGGCAGCCGAGAATGTGGACGCGGAACCGTTCACATTGCATTGCGGCTGAGCAAAGTAGCAGCGGATTCCGACGACGGAGTCGACTTTGTCGAATACCCAGATGTTCGTGGTAGTGTTGGTGCCGGTACCGCACGTGTTGTCCCAAACGATCCAGAGGGTACCACCGTCGTTGTTGGTGGGCGTGGGCCGAGTGTCAGTCAGGTTGACAGCGTTGGAAGCGCTTGTCCAGTGGCAGGTCGAACCTCCGCCGGTAACAATGCTAGTTCCTCCATTGTAGGCACCCACGCCCATTGCCTGCCACATGCCTGACGAGCCCGCAATGACTACCTTCAGGGTGAGAGTCTGAGCGTGTGCCTGAGGCACAACACCTACCGCCGCGGCCAACATGAGGGCCGCAAAAATTGTTTTCATACGCGACATAGTTGAGATTCCTTTCTCGTTGTTCGACCATTTCCTTAGTTGACGTGGGGCGCGCTTCGCCACACGCAGAGAGAAGAGAAGAAGACTACTGCCGACTTCCTAACTTAAGTTGCCCGCGATTCCGCGACTATCAACGCCATGAGCCGGCGACACTGACTACGCCCCTCACCATGCGAGTTTGAATTTCAGGCCGGAGTGTATCTCTTCACTCGCAGCGATGGTGTTAAAAGAGTGTGATAAGTTGGTGAAAATTTCATTAATATGCGCGGCGTGGGGTCTCAGATTGCAGACTCGGCAGTCCTGAAAGTGATTAAGAGCGAGTCCTTGAATGCTCTAGCATCGTTCGCCGCCGCACGTTCGCTGTGGAAAAAGCGAACCATTCTCCCTACATCGCCAATGCTGTTGGAATCCCACGCGGAAGAGGATTGAGAATACTCGGACTTACTCCGGAGAGCATTAAAATCCCGCGATATCTTTGTTAAGGGATGGCTACAAGTAGCCGGCGGAAAGAGCCAGCAGAATTCACGGTCTTTTAACTTTCGCGACACTCCCGTCGTATAAAATCCGCGCTTGCCTTTACATCCGTAAAAGTGTGTCATCCCGGAGTAATAAGTGTGAGATCCTCTGCGCCTTGCCGCTTTTCTCGCGTCACCAGTGTCCTCACGCTCGTGCTTCTCGGGTTGTCTTTCAGTTTCGGTCAGGAGCCACCGAAGACTTCGACCGACAAAGGCATCGTTAACGGGACTGTGACCGACCAAACCGGAGCGGTCGTGACTGGCGCAAAAGTAGAGCTGAGAAATGAGGCGGGCGAAAAACTTGAAGCCCAGAGCAATGACAAAGGCGCGTACTTCTTCACTGGGATCAAACCCGGCACGTACACACTGACGGTAACGGCTCCCAATTTCGCGGTGAAGACAATCGACTACATCACTGTAACTGCTGGCCTGGAATCAACGCTGGATGCTGTGCTGGAGCCGGCAGGCGAGAAAACTGAGGTCAACGTAGAATCCGGCGGCGCAGGCAGGGTGGAGACCGAAACCGCCAGCGTTTCCGGTACGATCACGCAGAAAGAAGTGGTCTCGATTGGGCTCAACGGCCGTAATTTCACGCAACTCATCGCACTGGCACCCGGCGTAAGTAATCAGACCGGGCAGGACGAAGCCAAGGTGGGAGTGGTGGGCAGCGTGAAATACAGCGTGAATGGAGGACGCGTCGAGTACAACACTTTCGAGGTGGATGGCAGTGACGTGCTTAATACCGGACTGAACGGCGCCTCCAGCACGCTTATGGTCTACCCCAGCCTGGACGCTATCCAAGAAGTGAAGGTGCTGACCTCCAACTACGGTGCTCAGTTCGGGCGCACGGCGTCCGGGACGGTGCAAGTAACCACCAAGTCCGGAACTCCCAACCTGCACGGAAATCTTTACGACTTCGTCCGCAACGAGGCCTTTAACGCGCGCAATTATTTCGATCCCTTTGGTCGCGTCCCACTCTATCGCCGACAGGACTTCGGGGGTACGATCGGCGGCCCACTCACGATTCCGGGTGTTTACAACAGGAAAAAAGACAAGACTTTTTTTTTCTTCTCCGAGGAATTCCGCCTGGAGAAAACTCCCACTGACTACAACCAGGCGGTGCCGGGATTAAAAGAGCGAGGTCTGATCTTGACGCCACAGGGGGTCCAGAAGAATCTGAAAACCAACGCTGCCACCGGAGCGGTTTACCAGGACTTCGATTTTAGTGATGTGTGTCCCTTGTTCGGGGGGACTTTTAGCCGCCAGAAGTATCCGGACTGCCCATCGTTGCAGAGCGTTGGTGGATCCCCTATCCCGGCTAACCATTTGGAATTGGGCTTCGAGTCCGGTGTGAATAAGAACGCGATCGCGATCTTGAACTCGAACCTGATCCCATTGCCAAACGCCCCGAATAGTTGCAACTTCAGCCTGCCGAATTTCAACGCCGATCTTGGCAATCTCGACCCGGCGGACCCCAACCATTGTTACAACGCGGCGGTTTCCCCTTCCACTTACTGGCGGGAAGAGTTGTTTCGCATCGATCAAATATTGACCAACAACATCAAGGTGTCGTTTCGCTATATCTACGATGCGTGGGATACGTCGGTGCTGACACCGCAGTGGGGAGTGGTGCGCAACACTTTTCCCACTGTGCAGAACCGCTTTGCAGGGCCGGGCACCAGCCTGATCGCACGACTGACGCACACCATATCGCCGACGTTGCTGAACGATTTGGTTCTCGGCTATGTCAATTCGACTATTACCCTGGTTGACCAGAACGGGCCGGGTGGCGCCCAGTTCCAACGCAATCCTACGCTGGATCAGCCGCTGGTTGCCGACCCTTCGGCTCCGGGACAGTGCAACCCGGCCCTTAGCGTTGACCCGGCAACAGGTTTCCCGCAGTGCGCCATCGGTTATGTTTTCAAGAATGGTTTCGGCGGCAAGATGCCGGGAGTCGCATTTCTAGGCACGAACGCCGCCTATGGCGGTCAAGGCTTTGCAGCCGATTCCTCCTACATGCCGTGGGGCCATACCAACCCTACGTACTCCCTGCGCGACGACGTAGGCAAAGCGTTCGGCAAACACACGCTGCAATTCGGGGCGCAATACGCGTACTCGCAACGCCATCAGACCAACAACGCGATCGGCGCCGCCTCTGGCGATTTACAGGGCCTGCTGACGTTCAGTAACCTCGCCCACAGTACGGGGAATGCCTTCGCTGATTTCCTGGTTGAATCGACCTCCAACGCGCAACAGATACCGGCTGGATATATTCAAAGTTTCACTCAGGACTCAGCGCAACGCCGCTACTACCAGCGCTTCCAAATCGCAGAGCCCTACATTCAGGATGACTGGAGGGTAACCAGCCGGCTCACCTTGAACCTGGGCTTGAGAGTCAGTCTGTTCGGCACTTATCGGGAGAAGAACCGTAACTCGTGGAACTGGGAGGCTTCCCGATTCAATTCATCGCGATTTGCGGTTGATCCCGTTTACGGCGAGCTTCTGGATAAAACTGCCGGGTCCGTTCCAGTGCCTGTCAACCCTGTCACCTTCCAATTGGACCCGGGTGTCGTGAGCGACCTGGGGCTTGTCCGGTGCGGCTATAGCGGCACGCCCGCAAGCTGCATGACGGGGCATCTGTTTAATCCGGCGCCGCGCGTCGGTTTTGCCTGGGATCCGTTTGGTGACGGTAAGACCTCAATCCGCGGCGGCTACGGGATTTTTTTTGAGCATGGCACGGGCAACGAAGCCAATACCGGTTCCCTCGAAGCTAGCGCGCCGCTGGTGCTGAGCATGACCCAGCAGCTTCCCCGTAGCTACCCATGCATTGGGAATGTCGGGTATGGGTCGACGTTTGACCCGGCCAACACGGCCTGCGTAAGCCCTCTGTCAACCTCGAGTCCGGTACCTGCGGCCGGCTCGGCCTTTCCTCTTGACGTCACCTCAATTCCGACGAAGGCAGTGTGGCCCTACGCTCAGCAGTGGAGTTTCGGGATTCAGCGAGAATTGCCCAGAGCGTTTGTGCTCAACCTTGCTTACGTGGGAAGCAAGGGAACGCACTTGACGATTGAGCGCCAGTTGAATCAGTTGCCTCCGCTGCCGGCAAGCGAGAACCCCTTCGGCCCCAACGAGCCGCTGACCATCGCGGATTGCACGACCATTCCTCCCAATGCAACAAGTGCGCCAGGAGACGGGACCGTTCCATTTCTTCTCCAGAATGGAACCCTGGTGTCCCCGCAAAACCCTGCCTACATGTATTTGCAGGCAGCGTGCACCAATCCGAACATCCCGAACGTCAATTCTCTCCCGGGACGGCCCTACCCGGGATTGGGCAGAGTGCTGTCGTTGCAGAATGTAGCCAACTCGAGCTATCACGCACTTCAGGCGACGCTACGACATACCAGTGGACCCCTTACTGCTGGGGTCTCGTATTCCTACAGCCACTCGCTGGACGATGCTTCGGACCGAAGCGATCCGGTTCTGGTCAATTCTTACGACCTGCGGGAAAACCGGGCCAGCTCGAACTTTGACCAACGCCACCTGCTGAACCTGAGCTACGTTTACCGGCTGCCCGTGTGGAACTGGGCGCAAACGCTTCGTGGCTGGATGGTAGGGGACGAAGCAGACGAACACGAACCTGGCTCAGGGGCGGAAAAACCAGCTTCCAGCTCAGCTCCTAAATCCGCTCTGGCAGCGCGTGTCTTCGATGGCTGGGAGATTTCGGGAGTAACCCTTTTTCAGTCGGGCACGCCCTTTACTGTGATCAACAGCGCCGGCAACACCGGCATTTCCCTGACTGACAACGCAGGGGTTTCCAGCGGACTGGGCATTGCTGCCTCGTACCCTGACGTGGTGAATGGATTGCCTTCGCCCGGCAATAATTCTCTCAGCTTTGGTCCGCTCATCGGCAATCCTTCTCAGTTTGTGGCGCCGCGAGGGCTCACGTTCGGAGACGCAGGCCGGAACTTTTTGAATAATCCGAGTCGCATGAACTGGGACGTCTCGGTGCTGAAGCATTTCAAGATCTGGGAGTCCGGCGAGCTTGAGTTCCGTGCCGAGGCCTTCAACATTTTTAATCACACGCAATTCCGGATCTACGATCCTGATAACCCGGGTAGCAGTGGAAACAACACGGTCAGTTGCTATGCCGGTCCGGTGTACTCCGCCGGTTTTCAGGGCACTGGAGCCAATTGCGTCACTGGAGCTTCCTTTTTGCACCCGCTGGACGCGCATCGGCCCCGCACCATTCAGTTTGGTCTGAAGCTAGCCTTCTAGGACGTAGGAACATCATGCGGACATTTACTATGAATCGAAAGGTCTGTCGCACCAATCGTGAACCACTCTCGCCCGGGTTCTGCGGGAAATGCGTGACCAGCCTGTGGGTTTTGTTGTTTGCCGGCACGATGATGCTTTCGGGGTGTGGCGGCAGTTCACGCACACAGCCCCCCGCAGCACTCTCGGGCAACTGGCAGTTCACGGTGGCGAACCCCTCCGATCAATCGTTCCAGGGTGGTGTGCAGGGCGGGTTTCTGCTGCAGAGTGCCGGCGCGGTGACCGGCGGCGCTGTGTACTCAGTGTCGTTGTCCGCCCAGAACGGCGGAAACCCAACAATTTGCAATAGTGGATCGGCTCCAATCACTGGAACGGTCAGCAGTCAGAACGTAACCCTCACCGCGGTTGCTGGCTCACAGACTTTTACGTTCACGGGAATGCTGAGTGTTGATGGCTCGACTATGGTGGGCACGTATACGTCGACTGCCGGCACAGCAACTGATGGTACAGCATGCGGAACCGCCCAAACTGGACTGCAATGGAGCGCAGCTTCCATACCCCCGCTCACCGGACCAATCCAAGGGAGTTTTCACAGCACGGGTGGTTCTGCGGGTCTGGGCAATCAAGACTTCGCACTATCCGGACTGCTTACTCAAGGGCCGAATATCGGCGCCAGCAATGCGACCGTCACTGGCACTTTGAACTTTCAAGACCCAATAACCCTTTTGGGCAACTACCCCTGTTTCGCTGGCGCGACGGTTAATGGCCAAATCAGCGGCAATTCCGTGATCCTGCAGATCATTGGGGTGGATGGATCGAACTTGGGCCAGATCGGTGGATCAGCCGGCTCCGGTCTGGGTACAGTCAGCTATGACTCGACGAAGAATGGTTATGTTCTTCATTCTCTGGTTGGAACAGCATACGCCGTGAACTCACCGGCCTGCCCGGGTGTCAGCCTTGCTAACGCCGGGGACGCGGGCAACATCTGTCTGTCAACCAGTACAAAAGCTTGCCAGCAGCCGATCACGCTGTCGCCATCGGCCTTAATCTTCCCTGCTCAATTGCTGGGCTCGCCGCCAACGACGCAGACGATCACCCTTACTAACAACGCCCCTTCGGCCTCCGCCCTGAACGGTCTGCAGTTGCAGTGGTCAGTTGCCGATGGCCCCTTCGGTGGTCCGAGCGATTTCAACGGCGCCTCCAACTTTACCGAAGTAGATAATTGCGCCGCCTCGCTGGGATCTACTTTCTCTCTAGCGCCCGCACAGTCTTGCAAGATCACGGTTTCCTTTGTGCCTCAGGAAAGCTGCCCTTGGCTGCCCTTCGGGAATCCGCCCTCCGTGCTTGGCGCCGCCCCGGCTGCGTGTCCGTTAGGGGCCGTCGCTTTGCTAACTGTTATCAGCCCCTCGAGCGCGGACAGCGATACGAACTTTGCGGTACCCATCTCCGGTACGGGCATCAGCGCTATCACCGCCTCGACTCCCGAACTTGATTTCGGCGCCGAGGCACTGTCGGAATCAAGCCTTCCTCAATTGCTGTCTTTCACCAACCACAGCGCGAACCCAGTGCAGATCCTGGGTAGCGCACCTTGCTTGAACAACCCGCCAACTAGCGGCCACAGCACACTTCCGCACCCCTTGATGGATACTAGCCCGGTTGCCGGCCTGCAGGTGGTGGCCAATGGATCCAGCAGCGTCAGTGGTGACATCATCGCGAACGGCTCCACCATCAACTACAGCTGCGACAGTGATCCAAACACGTTGCTGCCCAACTTCCAGATCTCCTCCGACACCTGCACCGGAAGTTTGCTGGCTTCCCAGGCCACCTGCAGCCTGGAGGTCGCGTTTGTTCCGCAACCGGCAACCAACTTAAATTCCGGTCTGGATTATTTCCTTGAACTGAACACGCTGCAATGCAGTTCCAGCGATAACGTGACGTCGAACTGCGAGATCGATAGCGGACGTTTTCCCGTCGAGTTAACAGCCAATCCACCCAGCCCACTGAGGATGTCCCCCAGCGCGGGGCTGGATTTTGGGAAGCAGCAGGTGAGCACTCATGGTCCCTCGCAGACGATTACGCTTTTCAACGATCCGAACGACCCTAACACTGCGACCGTAAACCTCACCGGAAACGTGGTGAAAGGCGATTACTCCGAGACGGACAATTGCCCTGCCAGTTTGGCTCCGGGTGGCATTTGCACTCTGAGCATAACCTTCAAGCCTAAGATTGCGGGATTCGATCCAGGAACGATCACCATCACTACCGGTTCGGCCCAGTTTCAAACCATTCATCTGCGTGGCACAGGGCAATAACTAGCGCCATCCAGCGGCACACTATTTTTGTGAGTAAGTTGGCAATCAGCTTTTGTAACTGACTGGTCGCAGGTGGCGGCGAAGCAAACTCAAGGAGGTTAGGCAGTGGCGACTACTCAAAGGATTCTCTTTCTTCTACCGGCGGCGTTGATTTCACTACTCGCCGGATGCGGAGGAGCAGGCACCGCCAATGTGCGAAATCCTCCGGCGCCACCGTCGTCAACCCCCTCCGTTGCTTTTCAGCCCGCGCCCGCGGCGTCGATTCTGATTAACACCACAACCCCTCTCACAGCAGTTGTAAGCAATGACCCAAGCAATTCAGGAGTGGACTGGTCTCTGACATGTCAGAACAATGGCAACTGCGGCTCGCTCAGCCCATTGCACACCGCCAGCGCCCAAGCCACAACTTATACGCCACCCTTAACTCTTCCCGGAAACAGCCAAACCGTCACGATTGTGGCCTTCGCGACGGCCGATCACACACAGAACGTTGCTGCCGCAGTCAGCGTCACGGCCTTTGGGGGCAGCCTCAAAGGTAGTTATGTTCTGCAAGCCAACGGCATTGATTCTGGTTTCAACCTTTATCAGTTTGCGGGTGTAGTCACCCTCGATGGCAACGGCGGAATCGTGCCTGGGGCTGGCGAGCAAACGGTCAACTTCTTCGATCCAACCGTCGGCTTCCTGGTGTCCAAGTCGGACTCCATCACCGGAGGAAGCTACTTCCTTGGATCGGACGGACGGGGAACAATTACCATCAACACGAACGATGCAGACATCGGGCCGGAGACTTTTAGTTTCGTTTTCCTTTCCAGCGCCCAGGCGCTGATTACTGCATTTCCGACATCCACCCTTCAAATCTCGGGCAGCGGCACCATGGATCTGCAGACCAGCACTGCGGCGCCCTCGGGCGGCTATGCCTTCGTGGTCAGTGGCACTGATTTTAGCAGTGGGTCGCCTGCAGCTATGGGCGGCATTCTCAACATCGATTCGCTGCCCAACAACCCCAATAACATTTCGGGGAAAGGTAGCCTGGCTGATCAGAACATCGGAGGGACACTGACCCTGAACCAGGCACTTTCGGGGACGCTCTCGACTCCCGATTCATTCGGCGCGGTCACCTTGAATCTGACCGTGCCCAACTTTCCCACTCCCACCTTCCAGTTCACAGGCTATATCGTGGACGGCACACACATAAAACTGATCGAGAGCGACAACAGCTCAGGCGCAGGCATTGGTTCGACCGTCGGACTCGCCATCGGCCAGGGGTCTGCCACCGGCACCTTTAAAGATGACACGTCGTTCTCCGGGACGTACGTGTTCGGTATTCTGGGTGTAGACCTGACCGGAATCACACCGGCTACCCTGACTTCGGTCGGCGTAATCACTGCCGATGGCAGTGGCAACCTGACAAATGGAGTCACCGATACATTTCTGCAGCAAAACGGAGCTCAGGGAACTGCGGGTACGCAAATCAGCGCAACCTTCACGGGAACATATTCCGTAGATAGCAGAGGAACTGGCCGTGTCCGGCCAGTTTTCAGCCACTTTGTCCCCCGGCCAAATCCAGGTTTTGTGCCTTCACTCTTCTTCTATCTCGCCGGCAATGGGAATCCGCCTCTGGTTTTCTATGGCGGAGATCTCTCGAACAACTATCCATCTCTTGGAACGGGAATAGCTTACCCGCAACCGGCTGGGCCTCTTACCTTCGGTGGCAACTACGGGTTCACCTTCACCCAGCAGAACGGTAGTGAAAGCGATGGCACCGGACAGATGACCGCGACCTCGACCACCGGGGCCTTGTCTGAGATTGTGGACATCAATTCCGGCTTTAATCCCACATTTGCCAGCTCATTCAACGACACTTTCCAGGCCCCGCTCACTAACGGTCGTTTCGCGGGCACACTGTTCAACTCCGCAATCACCGTCGAGTATTACATCATCGATCCCAGTAAGGGCTTCTTCGTCGAAACGGACCTGGTGAACCCAGGGTCGAGTCAGGTGTCCTTCGGATACTACGCGGCGCGAACTCCGGTGTGCGCCGGCTGCCCGTAGCCCAGCCCGGAGTAGCGCCTGCCTCGGTAAACTAGCGTGAGATAATGGGGCCACGTCGCAGTGGCCCCGTAGCTCAGTTGGATAGAGCAGCGGTTTCCTAAACCGTTGGTCGGCGGTTCGACTCCGCCCGGGGCCCCCATGCTTTTCGGTGACCTGCGCGGTTACCATCGATTGCTCGCTGTCCATTTGGGCGGGACCTGTTGCACCGTCCGCTGTGCTATAATGAAAATCAACGCTACTGCCACGGTTTGCTCGTGACGCGGTGATCCTGTTGGATCAGATTCATCTCCGCTTTTCCTGCCCGCCGTTTATTCAGCGTCAAATCAAAATAACTAAGAGCGGCATGGGAACTCACGACACGTGTCTGATATCAGGCCCCTCCAGAAAGAACAAATACGAATGACAAGCTTTACGGAACTACCGCTATCTTCTGCGTTGCAGCAGAGGCTGGCGACGGCTCAATTCATCATCCCTACGCCGGTTCAGGCGCAGGCTATTCCTTGCGCCCTTGAGGGCAAAGACGTGCTGGCAACGGCGCAAACCGGTACCGGCAAGACGCTGGCGTTTCTGATCCCGATCATCGAGATGCTGCAGCGCGAACCGTCGCAAAAGGTCCGCGTGCTGGTTTTGCTGCCCACGCGCGAACTGGCGATTCAGGTTAACGAAGAATACGAAAAACTGAGCGGCAAGGGACTATCCAAGGCGGCGCTGGTGATCGGCGGCGTCTCCGAGAAGGCGCAGATTCAGGCGGTGCGCGCCGGCTCCAGCCTGGTGGTCGCAACCCCCGGTCGCTTGCAGGATTTCATTAATCGCAAGCTGATCGACTTGCGCGAGGTGAAAATCCTCGTACTCGACGAAGCCGACCGCATGCTGGACATGGGCTTTCTGCCCGCGATCCGGCGCATTCTCGCAATCCTGCCACAACGCCGGCAGACACTGTGCTTTTCAGCCACGTTGGAGCAATCGGTCGCAGGACTGGTGAACGATTCCATGCGCGATCCCGTGCGCGTTGCGATCGGTTCGGTGCTGAAGCCGGTCGAGAGCGTCCGGTTGCAAGCCTACGAAGTGCGTCCGGCAGAAAAACCCGAGGTACTGCGGCAGTTGCTTTACGCCGAGAAAGGACAGACGCTGATCTTTGCCCGCACCAAGCGCGGCACCGAACGTCTGGCCAAGGAACTGGTCCGTGAAGGCTTCTCCGCGGCTATGATTCACGGCGACCGCTCGCAATCGCAGCGTAATGGAGCCCTCGGCGGATTCCAGCAGGGACGCTTTCAGGTGCTTGTCGCCACCGATGTAGCGGCACGTGGCTTGCACATCGATGATGTGGCGCACGTCATCAACTACGATCTGCCCAAGATGGCGGAAGATTTTATTCACCGCGTGGGACGGACGGGGCGTGCGGGATCGGAAGGTCTGGCGACCAGTTTAGTGGCCGGCGGGGAGGTCATCGAACTGCGGCATATCGAGCGCGCGTTGAAATTGAAAATCGAACGGAAGCAGGTGGATTGGGCGAATGCAGGGCGCTCGGAGCATGTGGTCCAGAACACGCTGGCCAGCCGGACGCTGACCAGGTTGCCCGGCGAGATATTCGCCTAATCG
>Ga0210404_10000188_pt1 | contig 39248 bp, 81 predicted proteins | sample IncBWH28MmetaG_FD_155455 | JGI IMG/M metagenome (GOLD analysis project Ga0210404, IMG submission 155455) | Forest soil microbial communities from Barre Woods Harvard Forest LTER site, Petersham, Massachusetts, United States - Inc-BW-H-28-M | ecosystem: Environmental > Terrestrial > Soil >... | reverse complement strand
TCCCATTTTCCGCATCGAATAACGGGTCCTCCAATGTTTCAATTGTAGGAAAGATGCCGGAATAGTGGTCCGTAAACCCACCTCTTCCTCCATAGAGAACAATCTTTTCAAGGGGGTACAAGTGTCGGATTGCTTTGTCGACGTCTTTTGACCATTCTTCATTTGTTTGTCGATCTCCTACATAAGATACTGTAACACTAGGATAATAGCTCCTAATCATTTGTTCGCGTGTCTTATAATCTAGTGGGTTTTTAATTCCACCCCGCCAAGCAGGAATACCTAGAAGTACTAGTACTCGCTTGTGCCTAGCCAAGACAACTTCGAATAACTTACGGTGACCTGGGTGCAATTCTGCTACTTGAAATCGGCCGATTATAACGCCTACACTTAGTGGGTCTGGTAAACTCATATTCTCCTCTTTATGATCGTCTTACAACGTACTGTGATAGTATTTCTTTTATTTTAGATCTTGGCATTAATCTTAGACATCGTTGATTCGTCCAGAACCATGTTACTCTAACCCACCATTTCATATTGATTTCCTTAAATATTGATTTCTATATTTTCTGTGTATTAATCTTAAACAATAACTATAACGACTACCTACATGATCGGCTATTACATTGTTCATTAGCTTCCACCATGTCATGGCAATCCCTTTCCTTCAAATTGATTTGTGTTCAAAGTAAGTGCGCCACTTTTTATAACGGGGAAATAAACGTATATGTGGGTGGTTATTCCAGACATTACATGAACCAACACGAACCCACCATTTCATGTATATCTCCTATATTGAAGGCGGATATGCCTTTGGATATGCCTCTTGGCACATTTTACCAATTTTTCTATGGACTACTGTTATCTTCCAACCTGGATTGGTTTTTGGTTTATGAGTAGCACCTGTATGATACCATCTTAGCCACCATTTCATAGTAAATCGTCGTAAGCTCCCATCATTATGAGTCGTCTACGCTCATTCTTGAAATGTATTCCATGATTGAAATGTTGTAAACCACAGATATCAAGATAAGCATGCGTCATTTCATGTAACAATACAATCGATTGAAACACGGGTATATATTGGAGTTTATCCAATATCCATATTTCTTTCCTTAGTATAGCGCCATATTTGAAATTGCGCGTTGATTTAGCACATCGATAGACTACATAGGCACCATCGGTTTTGCGTTTGCAGATTGTTTTAAAAGCTGCTCTTGATTTGTATATTATCTTAATATCTTTTGATAATTGATTATAAAAGAAGTGATTATTATAATAATTATAATCCTGTTGTAATGCCTTGCTAGGCATGTTTACTCCGAATGTTTGCTTGCTAAATAATCCACTGATACAAGTTTCAATATTACGCGACCAAATCTAGGTTGTATTCTTTCAGTCAAGGGTTTAATTACGATTCCTTCTCGTATGTGATTGGCTCCAGGTACGGTACTTTTACCATTAGATAGCTCCCTCATTAATGTTTCGGTATAAGTTACAATACCTAAGGTAGGAACCCAGTTAGCCAAAATACCCAAATCTGATATCTCCTGATTATTGAGCCACTTACCTTGTGGTTGATCTGGGTCACGCAAACTAGGATCTAATACGTCAAACATAAATATACGGTAACTACCTTTTGATTGTCCGTAGTTCATCTTTTGAGTAGGAACTAACTCGCCATATAGAACAAGTCCTGGATGAGCTTTACAGAATTCTTCAATCCAAGGGTTCTGTCGTAGTGCCATCCAGAAAACAGAACCAGGAACATCTTTCTTCCACTGATAATGGCTACCGACGTACATTCTTTTGCCATTACCATCATGGGACGTATTGGAATCTCCAAATGCATAAGTGAACTTGCAGTTGGCACCATGGATCTTCTCCGTAACCCAGACAGCTTCTCCTTCTTTGAAGAAGTGCCTATATCGTTGCCAGGAGTCAATATCATAGTTTGGAATTACTAGACCTGTATTCTCCTCATGGCCAATAATAGTGTCTTTTGGAAATAACTTGTGCCAGAGGAACTTAATCCAACCGCGTAAGGTCTTTGGATATCTAGCTCTCTTTTTAAATTTATTAGGAGCTACGTCGCAATCTCCAGCTAGATTAGTAGCTTCAGGTGGATTATAATGAGTAATACCTAGTTCTTCGGCTACGTCTTCTCCTTCCATAGCCACGACTTTTCCATTATCTATAAAATGACTGGGAAAATCCGTCACTGGTAATAGTAATCCTTCTGATACAACTCCACGAAGAACCTTGGCTTTAACACGCCGAAATCTCTCTGGTATAGTATTCGGCAATAATTCCTTATCTTTCGTTACATTGTCCACAACGACTTTGTATTGATCGATAGTGGGAATATATCCCTTGCCTTCCCAGATAAATGCAAATACTGGAGTCTGTGGGACGATGGAATCAGGAGGAATATAGATTCCTAGATCTCCATCTTTGAAGTTACCTTTGCCAATACAAACACTATAACCATATACCATTACTACTTCAAGCCTATCGGCATTTGGATGGGGTTCAGGATGTACAACTACTATCTCACATTTGTGAGTACTTTTATCTGTTTGATCCAGTGGGGAATAATCGGTCATTTACCCTCTCGCTTGTGCTTTGTCATATTCTTCGAGAAGAGCATCGATGAAATCAGGACGAACAAAAAGCTTAGCAGTTCGGCACTTACGAAGTTCTTCAATCTTCTTTTCATTTGTATTAAATGGATCTGCTACTGGTGCTGCTGTCTTTATTCCCGTTTTAGCCATTGTAGCTCCTTTTTAAGAATTGGGGTGGATAGAGAGACTCGAACTCTCAAGCGTCGGATCCACAATCCGATGCGTCTACCATTCCGCCATATCCACCATTGTTAATAAGATTAAACTTGGTGCGGGAAGAGGGATTTGAACCCCCATAATCTTTCGATTACCAGATCCTAAGTCTGGCGTGTCTGCCGTTCCACCATTCCCGCGTGTTTAGTGCAATAAGTACTTTACTGTGAACCAGATACAAACCCAATGTATTGTATTATCATTGAAGATGTATATTGGAGCAGCAAAAGCGGTTTGCCAGATCTTGTTCTCAAAAGTTGCTGGAGATGGAGGCCACCAGGAAGGGTTCTTTTCCCATATATCATTCATGGTGTAACCATTTTTGAATTTCAACCAATAAGCGCCGAGAGACCATCTATCAATTAGCCAATGTGGAATGGCTATAGCCAATAAGAATAAAGGATGCCAGCCAGTAAATAAAGCAATGGCAAAGGTATATAGAAGTACATGTACTGTACATGCTATATGTCCTGGCATTCCTTTTATGGATTTGCCTAGTGCCATCCATTCATTCTGGAAGAGATAATCTCCTACAAAATGACCTAGCATCGCTCCAGCAAGGTAATAAAGATTCATTTTGATCTCATTTCCAACTCGGCTTTACGAGTAATGAATTCAGCGTGTCTTACTATTAAAAGATCACCTTTTATATCACAATTACGGTTTTGCCATTCTTCTGTCGGAATGTTTGAGCATTCATCAAGATAATTTCTCTGAGCAATTCTAAGCTGAAGAGCTTCTTCATATAGTTCTGTAGATACTTTGCTACTATCTACTATAGTAGCCCCTGTACTAGTTATTGTCATTGATTGTCTGTCTGACGGTTGGTGCTTGGAAAGCCAGGTTAAAGTAACCGCAAGAAATACCAAACAGAATACACAGACAGATGTTTCTATCATCAACTCTTTATATTTCATTTATCTCCTTTCGTTTTATGGTGCAGGCTGCATATATTAGAAAAGCTAACGCAACCAGTAGGAAATAAAGTACAATAGATCCATCTGATTGGATCAATGGTTTCATAGTATTACTTACTATCCTTCGATTTATGTTTTACTAGCATCTTAGTGCCGAAGCTAATACCAATACCACTGACTACTCCAAAGAAGAACGCATAATAAATTAGTAATATTACTTTATCATAATTCATTTGTCCTCCTGATAGTGAACCGAAAGTTCTTTATCACATCCAGAGCATTTTAAGATCTTGTACTGATGATCCTGTGTACTTCGAGACTCCTCATTAGTGGAGGAAGTTATCGGTCTAGTGAGATTAATGAAGATGGGAGCAGCAGCTTCAAACATCCGGTTAGGACAATTGATGTGATAGACTTGGATATCTAGATAACGATTCATTACCTGTTCCTTTCCTCCTGCTATTTGCCCTGAAGTCTCAGAATCTCGTTTCTACAATCATCCCCGGCATGTTCCAAGCCAAACTTAATTCCTTCAATTTTAGCTGAGTCTCGTAGTTTTCGGTCCCGCAGCGTCTCCTGCACGATAGAGGCGGCTTCGGCAGCGGTGGGAGCATTCTCTATGTGCCCGTTCCGACAATACTGTCGGCACCTCTCCGCAAGTTCTTTGTAGCCTCCGGCTTCGTTCCAATCGGCATTGGATTTGCATTGAGCGCATAGTTCTTTCATGGCCGTCTCCTCCTTTTCGGAGAGTAGGCATCCAATAAAGCCAGAAAACAGATAACAAGAAACAATAAGAAGAAAGTTATAGTCGTTCCGTTTTCAGGTATAGTTGTAGCCTTAAACGTCATTTTCCAGCTCCTCCGCCAGCTTCCTCTCGCTGGACTCGGGCGTCACGGGGTTGGTTATGGTGTCTCCTTCACCTAGTGATCTTTTGGATTCCGTGATGAACTTGGCGACTTCTAGGGCTAAATCTTCGGCCATATGGTCATAAACATTGACCCCGCTTACCTCAGTGGCACCTGGGAAGTTCTTTTGATCGTCTTTATACCACGGATAGCCAAGTGCTTTGCCAAGTATTTGTTGAATTGTATGCTCATTACTAATAGCTATATCCTGCCACTTTTTCAGCTCGATCTTGTGATCATCGTCTTTCACTATAGCTTCGGTGGGTAGGGCTAAGTCGAGAATATGCTGCTTCCACTGCGTTTCAAGATTAGGTGATGCAAGAGTTAAATCCGCTGTCCAGCCACAAGAACAGGACCAAAGATCGTCTTCATTTAGGTGTTCAGCCGCAGTCCGTAGTGTTTCCTGTACAATGGTGGCACGATCCCGTTGTAACTCAGCTAGTAGGCTATCACGTTCAGTTTGCAACCTATCACGGCCATCACGCATGGCTTCAAACTGTAATTGCATGTCTGCCAGCTTCCTCTCGCTCATTTCTGACACCCTGTTCCTTTCTCAACAAAATCTTTCAGATATTGTCTGATTATGAGTATGAGGCATATTCCACATCCGATTTCAATCAGTATCTCCCAAACATTCATGGCTTCCTCTCGCTGGACTCGGGCGCAGGCTTCTTGGCGGCTGGTGCTTCTCGAAACTTTCCTTCGTCCCACTCGGGCGTCACTTGGTCATTTGCCATCTTCGGCTCCGTGCTTATTAGGACTCAGTTCACGTAAATCAATGCTGCGTTTCCACTCAGGCCAAGCATCAACTTCCTTGGAGATTTCTTCGAGGTCAGCTTCTAATTCTTTATCCTTTATCCTCATCTTCGGCTCCTGTCTCGTGCGGACGTAGGAGAGCGTTGAGTTCGGCAATAGCTAGTGGCAATACACCTAAACACTCTCTACATGAGCACTCTTTCAAACACTGTATTCGTGCTTCTAGGCCAGCCTTTGCTACTAGCTCCCGCTCGGCGGCGATTTCAATTAACGCCCAGTTCCAGCCCGATTGAGCCATGGGCTTGAAGCCAACGGGAATATCCGACTTAGCAAAGCGTTCCTCAAACGTCATGTCCCTGTTCCTTTCTTGCTTCCCTTATATTTTCTGGGCGGTCTGAAGGGATAGATATTCTAATTCTTCGTCTATAGTCATAGTTATTTAGAATTCGATGCCTTTTCCAACATCATAACATGTGAGTCCATTTGCTTTCCACATTCTTATGATGCGTGGACGATCATCTACTGTGAACAAGATTTGTTCCTTGGGGATCCATTTTACGATCTTATCAAGAATATCTTGTTTGACAAGTGTATCGTCTGTAAAGTTACCACCCGGTCGCATGAAAATATGTTCATACTGAACACCAAGGCGACGTAACTGTTCTACCGTGGGATCACCTGCTATGTCGGCTGGTCGACCAGATACGATAATAACATAATAACCACCATAGAAACATCGCTGAGCCCATTGAATTACAGCTATATTAGGCTTGTCTTTATCTATTCCTTTAAAATACATGGAATGATTCTTAGCACCCGGAACAAAGACATGAGAGTTATCATGATCTCGTTCTCGTATCTTGCACGTTTTACAGGCGTTAAGCCATTCTGCTCTTTCGTCACTATCGACTAAAGTACCGTCGATATCAAAGATAACTACTTTCTGGTCCTTAGGAATAGGAGGAATCAAGTTGTATTGCAGAGCCATGTTTTCAATTATAGCTCGTCCAACGTGGGCTTTTCCAGTTCTGAGATTGTCTCTGAGAATACAGGTTTCAATCGAAGTATCGAAACTTTCCTCCATAATAGCCACTCCGTGCTCCATGGCAAGACTCTGCCATCGGCTACATGTACGCGGGCTAAGATTGGTATCGTCAATAATGATGTCGTACCCGCAATGCACTGCAGATACAATAGCCGCCTCTTCGATCTCAGTGACAACTTGCTCTTTTTTGCCCTTCCATTGTCGAAACAACATACTGCGTATATCATCACGATTCACCCTCATTACTCTAGTATCTTCCATAAGTTCCCTGGCTCTAGTACTCTTACCTGAGCCGGGCAACCCTTTAAGGACGATTATCTTACCTTTCTGTTGAGTCATGGTTCCAATCGACCTCGGAAAACATTGATTCTAGGTTTTCCAATAGCTTCTTCAATAGCAGCTACTTGATCCCTCATATTAGACGGACCAATAGTAACATGCCTACGTCGTTCTGTATTCCTATGTTGCTCTTTGTCATCCAGACTTGGGCCAATGTTAAAGTGATTGGCTTTTCTGGACTTAGCTATTGTTTTAGCTTGAGTCATCATATCAGTAGGACATGTAGCTGCAAAGTACTCAGTTTCATAATCTATTCTACCAAGGAAATACAATCGTAATTCACATTGAATCTTGCTTTGTGTCATCCCTCTCCTCTGTGTATTTCTAATGCTCTCTTCTTTCTATAAATATAAACCACTGCAGCGATAACACCAATCATAAGGGCTATAATGCCTTTAACCAGATCAATGTCAATAGCTGGATCTGGTCTATCAGCTGAATTGCCCACGGACCAAATAACAAAATCATTACCTGCTACTATGCAACTAGCTAGTGTAATACTAGCTAATGTTAACTGTTGAAGCGACCAGTACAAATGCTTGACTAGTTCTTTTAGCCTGTATTTCCTTAATGGATTCATGAAGTTATCTGGGATAGAGACTATTACATTTCTGACATCTCTATCCCAGATTCTTCCTTTCTAGGCTCTGGCGACCTGATTTGATTTGTTTGGTTTGCTTGCGAAATGTTCCATAACCAAATTCTCAAGCTTTTCCAATCGTTCTTCTACAGTTGGTTTTTTGTTGACTCCACCGTAGATACGCTCTGACTCAGCGATCTCGTGGGCTGAGAAGTCACCCTTGGCATAGACCTTGATACGATCAAATATCAAGTCGATGAGCACGTAACTCATAGGATCGTCCCTATCAAACGGGGCGTCCTCTGTAATCTCGCGCTTATTCTTGCCGGGTGTAGTAGTTTTAATGCGAAATTCCTCGTGCCCATTCGTGAGCAGTTCAAAGAAATGATCGCGTGAAAGTATCTCCATTTCCTTCATTTAACTCTCCTTATAGTTTAATGTACTGCTCTTAATTAACTTTATAAGAGATTATACAACAAATCTCTTATAAAATCAATATGTTATCTCAGAATTTGAGATCTGAGAAGTTCTAGTCCTCCGTGTACCTTATCAGAGGGTAACTCTATTACAGAAGATAGAGTTATAAATTCCAGATAATGCTTGATTTCTTGTGTGTGAGTATCCCAATTGGTTAGCCATCGCACATATAGAAACTTGTTACTAAGTTTATCTATGCGTGCTATAACTCCCACTTTCGTGGTATTTGTGCATTGTACATAACTACCTTTCACTAGTTGCACGGAGATCCTCACCCCTTATTATGGTATTATACGAAAAGAACTGTCCCCATGTTCTTTTGTAATGCAGAATCGTTCTTGAATCCATACACATCCTTAGTTCTCTCTCGACGTTTTTATATTGCTCTTTAGCGATGTGTACTTCAACTTGACTGATATATGACTCAGGGAACGGTTTTTGTCTTAAGTGGCTCGATAAATGTATCTGCCTTATTCTCTTGTATCTAACATAAGTTTTGATCTTTGAATAAAGCTCAATGAGGAGCTGACTAACATGTGGATCCAGCTTTGAAGAGGCAGATAAAAGGGCATGGATTAATTGCTCCATGCCCTCTGGTGAACTAGCTTGCTGCAGTGCTTCTTCCCGCAACAAGATATCAATCATTGTTTAGCCCTGATTAGCTACTTCGTGGAGTTTACTGAAATCACTGGTTGTGAATGCCGTATCCAGTGCTTTCTGTAACTTTTCGATATGTTCGTTGGCTTTCTTGATTTGCTCGACTTGATCCTTGGTGAATGATGGTTCACCAATTGGCTGGCCACTAGCATTAAAGCTAACAGCACCTTGTCTCTGTAACTTCTTCAGTTCATTGTGCTTGTCGTCGATCTTGGTAAGCACTTTCATGACTGATTCAGTGCGTTTATTGATCTCAGCTTGTGCCAGTTGTTTGACAACAATTTCACGAACTGTACCACCTGAGTTCGCCAGTAGCGCAGCAACATCACTCTTTACTGCTACACTGGGTTTTGGAGCTTGTGTCTCATTTTCCATGTGTTACCTTTCTTATTTAGATTTGTGTTACTTGTAAACTTAATCCTTAAATGTGATGAATGGACAGATTCCTTCGTGGGCAGATTTAACCCTCTGTCCGAGAACCGACCAGAATGATTGAACTGGAGGTCTACGCATTAGCTTTTGCGCTAATGTGTTAATACATGCAGTAACTAGTACAAAAGCTATGGCGATGGTTATAATTAATACTACTAGACCCTCCCGCTTCAAAAAGAACCATCCAAAATGCTTGAATGCCTCATATTGAAGGAATAAAGCTATACTGCTCCAGGAGAGAACAGCCATTGGAACTCTTCCTATATATCCATCAATGAAGAGTGGTCTTATCCAGGACCAGAATAAGACAACTCTACAATAGGAGCAGAGATTACCTTTCGTGGCTTCGCATTCATACTTCCGTTTAAACCAGGATTGATAAACCCTGGCATGCCAACTCTTTGGATCTATTTGCATATTGTTCCTTTCGATTAAAACTTAGTTGATGTTAGTTCTCGCAGCTAAGGTCTAGTTTTAATGTAAACTCAAAAGGTTTGAATTGACTAATCATTTTCTTACGATCCGTTTCATTAGCTCGATCAAACTTATCTATGAATCGAACGGCTCTTTTAGGTAAGGTACCAGTAAAGTGGTCAACTTTCTTACCTTTTCTCATTTTGATTTCAACTGTTTCTGATCCAACCTCAATGTGTTGATAACCTGCATCTCGAAGAGCTAGTGCCACTGGGCAGGTTTTAGTTGAACACTGTTTTCCTTCTTTTATATGCTTGGCTTTTACTTTGATTCTCATTGTTGTGTCCTTGAGTTATCTAAAGTGATGCAGGAGAGCAGTTGGAAATGGTTCAAGAGCGTCTACATGCATTATGGTGTACTTAAATACCCTACACCTTTTCTCTCCTGAGCCATTTCCGAACCACTCTCCTACAAACCTAGATTAGTCTTCGACCTTCAGAATAGCCATTTGCTGTTCTGGGCTAAGATCCCCCACCAAGTTCATCCATTCTCGATATTCCTGAGCTGCACCCATGGCTGCAGCATGGTAGATTGAAGAATCAGGATTATCGATCAGATAAGCGCGGCCAAACTTGATGGCGTTACCAATCTGTTGCCGTCGGCCTACCGTGGGTAGTTCAAGCTGGCTGTTGAATAGATCATTGATGAACATTCCCAGTTTGCAACGACGATTCTTCCACTTGGGATTGTACTTGTTTACGACTTCGTACTCCGTAGAGTATTTGTCGTACAGCTCAACTTTTCCTCCGATTGTTTGTGGACCCATGGCAAAGGCTTTGATTTTCTCGAGCTGCTCCAATGGAATAAACTCTGCAACCGTTGCACCACGAAGTTTGTGAGCCATAACTTTCTCCTATTCAAATCAAGATTTAAAATGCTAGCTGGTACTTACTACTGATTGAGCTAGCCCAATCTGACTTGGTGGGTTCAAATCCCCGTCTCCACCTAATCATTATCAGGATTAGGACTGATTGTGTTCAGATGATTCGGTAGTATCAATCTGAACCAATTTCGATTTGTGTTGTAATATTACTTCAACGGGTATTAATTTGCATTGTAGGCATGTTTCTCCGAGGAATAGTTTACCATTACTCCCGGATGCACATAACCAACACCAGTCATGTTCACGACAATTACGATATTGGTTACACAAGCTCTTTGCATGCTTACGTACCAATTGTATTTGTTTCATGAAGCTAGGACTGTTGTTACTAGCTGCTATAGATGCGATTGTTCCCATTCTGTCTATGGCAGCTTTGGTAGAAATTACCAAATCAGGATGTAGTTGAGATATCTGGTGCTCCTCCATCTATGTCCTCCGGTGTAGTCTTACATGTTATGCCTAGAGCGGCATTGTTTAAAGCCCGTCTAACCCATCGGAATTTAACTACTATTCCATACTCCTCTTTTAGTACATGGACTAGATTTATGGCTTCAAGCCATAGAGGTTTAAGTAACTTTTCTTTGACTTTGTACTTGCCATTCATCTGATAGATGACTAGCTGGGAATCCCCATGGATAATAACTTCAGTTAGCCATTTGCAAGACTCAGCGCAGTCCCTTAAGTGTCTTAGAATGATTAACATACTGCCATATTCAGCTTGGTTGTTACTTTCAGCGTCATATAAGATGTCATGGTGTACAATACCATCAATATCACGCCAAGTACCAAGCCATTTATGACAGAGCTCAGGCTTCTTTAAAGCCTTCTTGGAGAAGACGGATCCGTAACGATTCCCATCAAAGAAGAAATTAATTATCTTGCTCCTAGTCTACGGATTTGGTGATCAGGCACTTGGAAAGGCAAACTTGAGCGTTGCCTATTTTGGTTACTTCGGTCTTCTTGGTTTGGCAGTTAGAACAAGTCCCAATGAAAGTCTTATTGTCGTGCTTCCTTTTCATTGGTCGTTTGTTGGCTGTTAGATTGGCCATTTAAATCTCCCTTTGATTGAATGTTGTTGCCTTTCTCACACCACTTGGTTACAGCTTTGATAGCATTAGGCATTTCGTATAGGCCTGATAGAAAGAACTTTTCATAATGCTGTTTATTAGGTTTTATGGCTACTACAAAACCACCTCCTTCTGTGGAATGAAGCATCCATATCAGCGTGGCGTCATACCTATGGTCTATTACTTGATTTACCCATAATTGTACTACGCCGTTGTTTGAATCGTTTCAAGATCCTGAGACAAGAGTTTCCCATAATCCATTCTTGTAATCAAATAAGACCTGAGACGATGAATTATGTGTTGGTAAGACCATGTTTTTGATATACCATTGAATCAGCCAATCAATGATCTTTGTTTTCAAGGACTTAAGCATGTTTCTTTCCTTCCTGGCTACTGCCTTCTACATAGGCAATCAAACCTCTCTTTTTCTCGTCTTTGTAATCGTAGCTTGGCTCAACGAGTTTCAGAATCTTGCGTACGTTTCTTCTCTGGGCAATGGCCCATAACAATGTAACTAACTTATGATTACATTGTGTTTGATCATATACCGTCTTCGTAGATTCGTGATAATAACCTTTCTTGCCTTTCTTTAGATTATGGGGTCTAGCTAACTCCCATTCATATGCTGGAAACGTGATTCTTATAGTCCTGACAACAACACGGAACCAGGCTTTATGCATTTTTGTATACTTCGATGCAGTAGGGCCGTCAGGAATATCTATTAACTGATACCACATAGAGGTATCGTCATCTTTAAAATGAATCTCTTCAATGAGAGTCTTTTTCAGTTTCTCTTGATGACGTTGTCTCCAAGTGATTTTTGAATAAACTCTTAGGATGCCTTGTTCATCAACGTACCAGTCGTTTCTAGGATAGCGTCTGGTATTATTATAAAGATCATCTACTTCGTTATCTACTGCACGACGAAGCTCACGCCCTAGATTACTACGACTATCTGCAACACTGCAGATATGGGAATAAACTTTAGTCCATGGTTGACCTACGTTAGCAGTTAAATATCTGCGAAGCGTTCTGTAGAGGTTACCTGACCAACGTCCATCTGTACGGACTTCTTTTAGTGCCATGGTACCTCCTATACTAATAGTGAAAAGGCAGTTCCCCAACGGTGAGAACTGCCTTTTTCAGCTATTGACTGGCTATTATCTTGGGTGTGTGTATTCCCCTGGATCCTCCGAGGGAATAGCATCGATGCTGGTTGCAAACAGATATGGAATTGGATTGCCGGCGAGGTTTGCTTCAAAACTGAAGCAAAGATTCTCGTCGGTGATCTGTTGTAGTTGTCGCGCCAATTCATCTTTGGCTGTCAATCGGATTGGTTGTCCAGGTTTCTCAACCATTAGAATGGAGACTGTGAATTTGTCGACATTGTTGTCGTCTTTTTCAAGTCCTGTACCCCAGACTTTGGTTACTCGAGCCCTTCGGGATGAAATGGCTACTGGAGCCATAAAAGCCCTCTGGGCCCTACTGAATGTAGCCAAAGAGGCATTGCCGTATTTTAGTCTTTCCATTGTATAACTCTTTTCTTGTCTCTGCTGAGACAGTTGTGCCTATCTTATATTAATACCCGAGATAGGCTGTCGGTACTACAGAGTAAACTTGTTATTTCTTATCTTTTGCCTTGTCTTTCGTTGGCTCAGGTGGAGCTTTGAACTCCATAGTTTTACCATCTACTATCTGTAGATTCTCTGGCCACTTGTTCTCACGCTCAATAGCCGTCATCTCTTCATTGAATGCTTCAATTGCTCGTTGAAGATTGGCATTAGCTACGTCCACGTCTTTTTGGGCTAGCTGAGCGTCTTTTTGGGCTAGTTTGAGACGTAGCTTCTGGTTGTCATCGGGTATAAACTTGCGTTCTTGTGAGGCAACCTGTGAAACCTGTGGTTCTTGTGGATAGAGCTTGTAAGACATGAGCAGAGGCAAAATCAGTAGAACTAATGCTATTTCTAGAATCTTGGGTTTCATTGTTTCTCCTTTTGATGAAAATAGCCGTCCCTAATGGCTGCTGGCTACGGCCATTACCAGCCCTCATTATTCTGAGCCTTTAGCGTGGATTGTGGGATTAGGGTCAGGCTCAGTGCTAGGAACGCAGTGGAAACCGTCATGGTCTTTATTTTCCTCTGGATCCCATCCTTTTGGACAGGTGACTGAGATAATGCTTTTTCCTGGTTGATCACACAATGCAACACACTCCATTTTTGGCTCAGGTGCTTTATCTTCATTTGGCATCACCGCCCTTTGTGCCTAGGTTAGGCTACTAGCATTATAGCACTTCTTGGTTTATTTCGCAAGATGTTTGACGTTTTCGACGATATTCTATTAGGACTGTTGATCCAGGATAATGCCAGCTATCTTCCATTGATAGCCTTACGGTTAGTCCATGCTTATTGGCAAATTCTTGCACCTCTTGAATAATATCGTCAATATCTTGATATGGTTGTTCGGTCCAAACTATTTCACCGGTTTCAAGATCTTTAAATGTATTGCTGTGATCAGCATAAGGGCCTCGACAACCTTTACCATGATCTCGAGGTCTCTTTCCAAATACACGATGCCAGCAACCCATGCGATATAAAGGTTTGAGATGGTATTTCTTCTGGAATTCTTCCTTACTCTGAGCTCTTACTTCTAGTATGTCTTTTATTTCGCTCATGTGTTCACCATGCCTTTAGTTATTTCCTGGGATTTACTACCTGTATCCCTCCAGTGGATAGCTATAGAGTTAATGTAATTACTTAAAGCAGCCCTGACTTGGTAAAGATCTTGCCAGTAGGCTCTTGGTGTTTGTTTGTCCTGCTCAGTTATACGAATGAGCTCCATCTGAACCTCGGCCATTAAACCGTCAGCCCTACTGAGTTTGAGCATCAGTTCTTCAGAGCGTTCCATATTACCTCCTATTTACAGTCATTTGTAAATCTAACTGCAAGTCGGCTGGCCAGAGAAGATATGATATTAGCCAAATCTTTCATATCTTCCTGTGATAAAGACTCTAGAGTCTTTGTCTGTAATAAAGACAAATGTTGATGTATGGTTAAGTCCTTTGCTCGAGTTGTCTCTGACCAGTGGGCTTTTGCTTTTGGTCCCATGTTTGGTTTCTCCTGCATTGATTATAACATAGGGGGTATGCGTCATAATTCCACCTCGCCAGTCTTATCAGGGTTAATTCCACAAGTCTAATTTAAACCTGTCTTATCAGTTTGACCCTGTCCTGTCAGTTTTGATTCCAACCTGACGGATCGCTCTCCATCGTCTTTTAGATTCTCGGAGTCTTTTAGACTCCAATCGTCTGAAAGTCTTGCACTTGAGTTAGTCTTCAGCTGGGGTGAGGACCAGCCCGTGGATAGAGTAGTACTACTGTTGGCTCTACAACTATGTGCGAGGTACAGCAGTAGCCTCCTCAGTCTAGGTAACATACTAGACTGAAGATCTGACTAACACCATTGTTAGTCAGTTCTTTGGAGAGCAGAAGCTCTCCAAGATAGGTATTGATGCTGGGTTTCAATACATATATGGGAAAGCTGCTGCCCTACTGTGTTAAAGCCTGCAGCTTACGCTGCACGTCTTGCAATGGACACGAATACAACATGTCCATTTAACACATAAGCGAGTTCTTCGCCCGTGGCATCAACAAGAATGCGAACAATCTTGTTGCCTCCTCGAGCTAGCAGGGCCAGCTGCCCGTTTCGGCCAGGATTCACCTGAATAGCCCTATACCACTTTCCCTCGCAATGGAAGCGGCACATGGCCAAATCTTTGAAGGATGCATGAGTCACCTCGAACACACCAGAATCTATAGTCACAAAATCCTGGCCATTGAGCATGCATTCAGCAACTACCGAAAAAGTGCTGGAAACATCCAAGCACTATCACCCTCTTTCTTGCCAATAAATGGCCTATCGCTTCATGTGGTAATCCACATGATTCTACTCTACCTGTTGGCCAGTACCGCTTTGATGCCTTCGGCCTTTTCAAGTAGAGTGAAATCGTTCCAAATAATGTCGCAGAACACAGGAACTATGTTGACAAGATCCTGTGTTCCATTCTGATGGTGCTTCCCGCCAAGCTTACGGGAAATAGACACAAGCTCACGTTTGTGTCTAACATACTTCCGCTTCTTCCTCGGCGTAGCTTCCTTCAAGCCGCTTACCTCAGCATTACCATTACGAATGTTTTTCTTCGGATGGTTCTTAAGGTAAGTAGCCTTTCTCTTCTGAATGGCCGCTGCCAATCTGACAGGGTCCTTCATCCAGGCTGCAACGCCTGATTGCTTTGCTTTCATGCAATTACCTCCTCATGTTAGTTGGTTGAAGTTCTACTTCTTCCGTAGAAACGGAACTTACCGTCGACTGAAACACCGACGTACTTACCTGAGCTGTCGATGACTTGAGCAACCCTGCGCCCAGTTCTAGCCATCTTAGCCCAGTAAGAATTCGTGTACGGGTTTTGCTCAATGACAGTATACAAATCCTTTCCAACCCGCAAATGCTTAATGTGTAAACCGAGAATGGAAGTCTTTTGTATGCTGTCAAAAACATCCCTACAGGCCCAATTCAAAAGCACATACAAACTTGGCATTAAGCACCTCCAATCAATGTCTTCGCGTATGGTCTATTTCTATCCCTCAAAGACCTAAAACATTGACGACACAAGTCGTGTCCCTTCATTTGTCTTACTCGTCCACCCGCTTTCGACTTCGCTTTGGCTGGACGTTTACAGCAAAGAGAACATAGGCGTCTCACCTTGATCCTCTTCTCTTTGCTCCCTTCAAGATTGTAGCCTGGTGTCTAATCACCGCAGCTCCAACAGGATTGGCTCTCAGAGAATCTCTCCTAATAGCTTCCTTAGGATCAACTTTCTGATGAGCGATGTTAAACTCCAGATGCATTCTTTTAGCAAAAGAATGCCAGTCAGAAACATCGTCTGCTGTTAGGTTAGTGTCATCTACTATGACATTCTTTCCGGTTACTGCGGCTGCACCGGCAACGATAAATTCAACGGCCCTAATGAATTTCTCATTAGGCCCTTTTACGCCCATGTACATCATGCTTCTAAGGGCGTCTTTATTGACACGAATTGTATTCCTGGATCCAACCAACAACTTCTGAGCTAAAGTTGACTTACCTGAAGCTGATATACCACTCAGCAAGGTAAGGTACTTAACGAAAACAACCATGATTTATACCTCCAGGCCATATTAGAACAGTCTTATATGGCCAGCCTTCCTGGAGTAAGATTCAATACATCCCTCCAGTTCATCAACAGCCATGTCATCAAGAGACGCCAGCGCTACATCAAACAAGATACGCTGTGACGTACTGAATAAATCAGCACGCTGTTTGACGATAGATGCCACAACATATCCGTCGTTCAAGAGATCTGCTGTAGAACGAGCATTCTCGGCAACAATTTCTCTTGATACGTTGTCGAGCATAACTGAATAGTTAACGGCGTTGGTAATTAACGCTTTAAGTGCATACCTCGCCATTTCCACAGCATGATGCAGTTGATATCTCCCTTCTTCAGTCATGCACATCTCCTTTCGTTTGAAGTTAATGTGTACCCAACTTTTGTATGCAGCGTTCAATGAAGGCACGCTGAATAATGGACGTGCCTTCCCAACGAGTATTGGAAACATACGTTCCAATAGCATACCCAAGAATGAGACCCATCCAAACGCCCAATCCATAAGCATATAGCTGGCTTCTATCTCTTCTTTTGCTTAAGTAAGGGCTATTCATTAGGATTTAGCTCGCCACCCTTTCGAACTCTTCATCGCATACATCACTCTGCGACTTTCTTGTTCATCTCCACCAGCTATAGCTTCAGATTCCATCAACAATGGAATCGTGGAATCAGAGTGGAATCTCTCGAAGACACCGGCTCTAATAGAGCCACCTTGTGTTTTCTCCTGATGACTTATCTCAATAGGCTGACCAATGCACTCATCACGGTGCTTCCATATCCAATCCCTCATTTCGTCCGTGATGTGTAGGCTACCTACTTCACCTCGATGCTTACCATCAGGAGTTTCGACAAGCAACTTACCAACAGTACCAGCATACTTACCAGTACCTTCGAGAATATCGATAATCTTTACATCATCGAAATCTCTGTGTTTAAGCTTGTACCAGGTTTCCCCTACCTTGGAGCTAGCTGGTTTAACAATCACCCCTTCAGAATAAGGTAGGCCTCTCTTATCGAGGGTAATATGGTTATAGAACTCAACCGCTGTCTCTCCTGAGGGTTTGGTTTGTGAAACAGACCAATCAGCATTAAAGCAATTAATATCATCAACAGCATGAGAGTATAACTCCCTTCTCTGTGAATAGGGCAAATCACTAACATCTTTGCCTTTATACTTCACAATATCCCAGACTATAAATTTAACTGGTCCATGCTGAGATTGAAACTTAATTGCTTTATCAGCCCCGCTATTCAAGACACCAGCCACTCTTGATGCTCCTTCAGGGTGGAATAATTCACCCATGAATACAGTCTTATCAAGGTTAGGCCCCTTAAACAAAAGTCTACTAGTTAAAAACTTAGACTTATTGTCTAGCCATTCAACTGCGGGCAACTTATCATAATAAGAGGCAGCTTGTGGACGATGACTTGTGAATACTGCTCTATTATCCTCAATAGAAGCAATGGCTAACCCACCATCGGGCTTCCATTCAACTATGTATTCGATTGGATCAATCTTGTCCAAGAAGTCTATGTGCTTCAGCCTTGTTACAGGCTTAGCAATTACTACACCACGATCTTTCATTGTAGTAATAAGAATCTTGTTTGTATTATCAGGATACTTCGCAGTATACTGAGTTCCATCCTTCTCAGTGACAACCAGTGTCTTAAAACTGGCGGGTCTTATCATGGCGTATCTATGCTTAAATGCCTGGATTGGACACTGAGTAAGATTGAACTCAACTTGCTTGGATTTAGGTGGTACTTCAATAGCCAAGTCATAATGAAGACCAGCCCTATCGGCTTGATGTTCATGAATCTCAATCTTTCTCAAGCCAAGATACTTACCATTCACTTTGGTTGGCACCTGCCCAGCATAAAATAGTTTCTTGGTGCCTTTACCATAGCCTGCTTTAATCTCACCACTAAACCCAGTTAAAGCATGAGGCTCATTCTCTACTGCCATCCTGCGTTCACCTTCGGCTGGCAGCCCTTTACGAATGGCAACTTTCATGAATCCTGCTTCAACTGGGCCAGCTAGGAAGGCACCATCCTCAGCTACTTTAGCTAGCATACGTGCTGATAGTAGCCTACGAGCTCCCACATAAGAAGGAGTTACTTCAGCTACTATTGGTTTAGAAGCTGAAGACATAAACTTAGCTATCAGAAAGTCTATGCCATGTCTTTTTATTACTTGTGCCGTGGCATATAGAATATCAAGAAGCAATTCCTTCTTGCTCATCAATATCCCTCCGCTTCCTTTCCATTTCCAGCGCACGCTTAATCCTGCGCTCATCCAGGAATTGTAGGAAATCATCGCTTATCAGATTGACAGCAAAAGCTCCAGCTAGCACTACTAATTCTAGTGCCCAGTTCAATGTTACCATCAACATAGTGCCTACAATAAATCCGGCACCAATCTTGAACGCTGGTTTCCTAATATTCCTTGTTATATATACAGAAGTATATATAACAAGCAAGACTGGCAAGAATGCAGCAGCCAAAACTAGCATTACACACTCAATGATAGTTTTGCCTATGTACCAGCTTCGGCTTTGTTGGACGTACATCTTTTTATTCTTCACGTAAAGCACGGCAAGCAAAGAACTTACCAACATTGCCCAGTATAAAAACCAACGGGCTTTCATGTTCTCCTCTCTGATTGTTATATTACCCGTAGCCATTCAATAGAAATAGTGTGGCTACCAAGGGCAAAAGCTTCTACTACCATAGCGTCTACCAACACGTGAGTTACCTTGTGATGGGTACAATAGTAGAACGCCATGTCAGTTGGCCATATCCTACATGATAAAAGAGCCATCCAAGTTGCCCGCTCTCCACATGTAGTACATGCAATAACTGACATCAATTATCCCTCTTATCTTTCGAACCCAGGATAATATAAGCCAGCGAAGCGAGAATGCATACAATAGACAAAGCACAAATAATCAACACAAGTACCATGCCTTTGACAAAGAATAGCGCGTATCCATCAACGTGCTATTCTTCCCTCATATTCGTATACTTTCGCTTGTACAACAAGCTCAGTTTTACTCTTCCGCCAGCAGATTAGCGGATTAAAGAATAAAACGTACAAGCAATTGAATAGCGTGCCGCCCAAGGCAAATGTTACACCTTCACTCGACTTGAGTCCATGAATACTGAAATTGATTATTTCAGTTAAACACAGAGTCAAGCCCTTGTTCTGGTTTATCCAGAGTCTTACTCTCTTCGAGTAACAACTCTTTCTCAAACCAAATAACAATGCAATTGTGTCTAGTTTCTGGGCAGTGGCCCAGACCAATGCCCAGAAACCAAACCCAGCAATAGCTGCAGATGAGCTGGTTGGTGTAAACGTGGCCATTATGCTACCTCTCTCCCAACACCAACATCAGGAAGAACTGGTCCAATCTTCTCCCTGAAGTACGAAGTAGCGTAATCACCAACAATGTGTCCCAAGGCTGTAGCTACAACTAAAGCCAGGACCCACAAGAGCATTACACCAATATAAGCAAATATTGGTTTCATTAATTGTTTGTCCTCCTTTCTTCAAGATTTGACGCCGAGATTAAGCCGCCTGATCTATTCCGGTGCGCACACGCAATAGATGGAGAAGATCATACTTCTCGTCAAGATACATCATGAGAATATCGCCAACCATGCTGCCAATAGCAGTAATGGCAATCATTACTGCAATCCATAGCATGGTAGTACTAGCTAACATAAATGCTTGTTTCACGTGACCTCCTTTCCATATAAAGATTTCAATGCTTAGCTATCCTCGGTAAATAAAAGGAATGATTCTATCCTCCGGAGATTTACCATACCGATCTCCGCTAAGTTGATATATGCGCACCATGGGATTTTTCATCACTATCTCCATTAGCACATAACTCATTGGATCATTCCTATCAAAAGGAGCTTCTTCAATAACAACAGCTCCATCAGCTCGTTGAAATGCGAGCATGAAATCGTCTACGCCTTCAGCCAACAGCACGGTAAAATCCTCAGCTGTTGGTATATTCCCTCCAAACAACTTATGAGGAAACTTTGCCAAGTGAGGGTCTTTGGAAAGACGTGTTGTTTCGGCTGTAGATGATAAGTTAAGTCCCATCCCAGCCATAGACAAAATGGATGCAAACTTGGCCGCAAAACTGGTTACAAATGAACGTCTATCCATTGTTTAGTATCCCCTCTCAAATCGCCTTTTTCAAAGGTTGAACATCGATCACCTTTTCATTAAGACTAGATTCATGGCGCTTAATGAAAAGCTTTCTTGTACTACGTTCAAGTCTATTACCTATTGCTACTACCAAGTAGTCCACAGCAATAGTGGTTATTACATAGACTCGGAAAGCCAACACGATAATAACCACAATCTTGATTACTTTCCACAACTGCGACCAGAATGGCATAAATTACCTCCTTTTACAAAGGAACTAATTGATTGCCACCACAGTTCTCACAATGGCCATTATAATCTAAAGAAACACCATCATCACAATTCACACAGAAGTGTGTGAGTGGTGCTTTGGCATATTGAGGAGCTCTTACTGGTTCAGGCTGGGGTCTTTTCCTCAAATACCGGGCTGTAACATCCTTTGCCATAAGCAATAGCCCTATAATGACGCCTGCGAGCAGGAGCAAGCCTAACGTTGTTATTGCGGGACGCACCTATCCTCCTGTAAAACATCCTGTACAATAGTAGAAGCAACAAACGAAACTCCTGATATCTAAGAGCAATTCTAATCTTTCGAATTACTCTTATAGATAACCATTGTTCTGTCTTACTAATAGTGCCCAGTTTCTCCCTGAGCATATTATTAACAATGGGTATCTTCTTCGTACGCCTAATTGACTGCATACGAGAATTCAAATTCTTTGCCCTCAGTAGTTTGAGACCAAACAAACCACCAACAGTGGTGCCTACTTCGTACAGCAAGAACTCAGTAAGCATAAGAGCTCCTAAAACCAATCATTTATGTCGAATGTACGAGCAACATCCAACAAAGCATTCACCCAAATAGCCCATAGACAGACTGGTAAAGTCACAGCGATTATGTAGAAATACCAATCGCTGTCGTTGTAAACAAGTATGTCTACGATTACCTCACTAAACTTGAAACATACCAGTGTTGCACCCAAAGTCCCAACCCAAAAGTAAACCTTTTGCCAAAATGTAAGCTCAGGCTTATCATTGGACATTTCGATAACCTCCATAGAACAAGTCATCAGACTCAGGAGGAGCATGGTCAGGTTTGCAATCCTGACCTTTGGGTGTATCAACAGTACAAATTGGCAGTTTCTTTATAGAGCGAATGTATTCCTTGAATTTCCTGTCCTCTAATTCTTTGTGCTTTTGGTCAGCAACAGTCTTATCAATGGCTAGCTGTATTTCACTAGGAGTTCTTGCACCATTGAAATTATGACGATGATAAGTAACTTCCTCTATAATTCCAATTAGAATCAGAGGAATAAGCGCAAGTATCGCCATTAGAATAACTAAGCGCTCAGTTATACCCCACAAAACCTTGCTAGGATTTTGTTTAATAGCCTCGCCAAAGACAGTAAAGTCCTGACGCATTTGCTGATCTTCTGGCCGCTTCCCAAAGGAAGCTCTGTATATAAACCTGGACAGAAACCAGAGCCATATTACACCCATGTAATCACCTCAATCCTACGAGTTGAAATACATAAGAACCAACTGCTTCCACATAATGGAAGACATGAAACCAGAAATGATAAGCTGCAGTACACAATGCAGCTCCTAAGGTAATCGCCATGAATGCTGCACCAGCTATTGCAGCTACAGCAACATACTGATTCTTCGGCGCTTTCGTCGGCTCAGTCATTGCTTTCAGTTTGCTGAGAGCTGGGATGTTTGTATCAATATTGTAGTCAGGATATTGAAAAGCAAATCCTTTTACAATGCCAGAAGCCCGAGCATATAAACTATTATATGCAGGGCCACAAGATACCCCTTCCTCGTCCAGCTGTTCAGCTTGATCGAATATAGGCTTCAACTGAGTCTTCATCCTATATTCACGTAACAGACGGATTATGTTCATGGGCTTGCTCCCTTCTTTCACTCAGTTCCTGGGACATAGACAACAAAACATCAACCAGAAAACCTATAACACCCGCGTTGTGATCGCGTTGTGAAGCAGCTTTTACTAGTGAAGCATTGGCAGAAACTCTGCACTCACTGATAAAGCGATAACAATGCCCTGGATTATCCAGATAATCCTTCGTTTGTGGACACAAAGTTTCCAACAACTTCATCGCTGTGCATTTACTCTCTATTAGAGAGTTTAGTTTATGTCTCGACTCTGGGGATAACAACCTCCATTCTTCCTTAGTTAGGAGCTTCCCACTCTTTCCGCTGGCGCGTTCAAGACACAATCGACACATGCATTATTCTCCTAGGTTTGAGGTTTATAACAGTATAAGCAAATTCTGGTATTCCTTTCGAGCCAAAGACCACAATTCACGCAAAGACCTGGTTCTTTATCTGCTTCAGTCTTTATAAATTCTTCAGCATCCTGGCGTGTTTCACACACCCGAAGCCAACGATTGCGCTCATCCAAAACTATATAACGATAGTTTGTGGACGTGTGGTCAATTTCGACTCTCAATATCAATCCTTTCTGAAGCTCTTATAGGGAGAAGATGAGAAAGGTCGATAAACACATCTTCTCCCCACAGGACTCTAATAGAAGGTATGCAGTTGGCGCAGGCAGTAGAACTGCCATCAAACTATGCGCCGCATCTTCCTTCTATCAAACTGGTTATTATGGATAAATTGTAGTTCTGAAGATAATCAGAACATCTGATGTGAATAGATCATCATGCAAAGCACGCACGAATGGGATGACTCCACTGCCTGTCGCAACTACGAGAGTGGAAGTAACTTTTTCAATATCAAATACAGCTATTTTCCCTCGATTTTTGTCAAGTAGCCTTACAATGTAATCAACAAACATTGGCTCCCTAACAAGAACCTCGGTCTTAAAGCTCACAGTTCTATCGGCCTCTTTCCTGAACAAAGACTGATCTAAAGAACTGCGATGTAGTATGGATACTGGTTGATTGGGAAAGTTGGGCTCACCCGGATGGTCCCTGGATAAACTGCTCTCCTCGGCATCCTCCATTAGACTCACCCCCTCTCCTACGGCGTCTTACATGACAATAACATGAGCACACTACATTAATGCTCATATTAGGAATGTAGATACGGCCGTAGCAACTAGAATGTAATTTCCCTATTAGTTCGAGTTTATCCAACTCTCCTTTCATCCGGGCGCGGCGTTCATTGCTGAGGGCTCGTCTACAGCAAGAAAGTAATATCTTTCCGTGATAACCAATATTAATAAACTCTGGTTCGCTCATGATGTCATAGGTAAATCGACACCTTACATGTATCATACACGGTAAAATCATACAAATCGTGTAGATCATGTACTAGCTTGGCTATTTCTTCCTCTGTGCCAGATCCAACAGCAGTGACCATGTTTCTATTAGAAACCTGAACAGCATTATGAAACATGGTTTCTCTTGCTTTTAGCAAGCTAACCATTGGTTGCACAAACCCGTATACATGTATCCTAACTTGAACTTTAAGTAGGATAACGTGTCGATTCACTTAACCTCCAGTAAAATACGTGGGACATACCAGGCCTTTATCTGGTTTAGGCCGGGGTTATAGCCGTATCCATGGATGTCTTGAACATGTTTGACAAGCTCTTCCAGTGTATTACACTGGCCCTTGGAATCTGCAGCCACCGCACAATGATGACAATCAATGTGCTTGTTCTTCTCAATATAAGCCTGTATCTCAAGATGAGATAAGCTACTCTCTAATCCTTGGCTAACACCCCGTAAAGAAGGAATCTCCTTTACGAGCTTATACAGTCTAACAGCTTGATTCTCTGTCATTCTAACCGTAATAGCCACAGTGCACTCTCCCCTCGTAGATGCACAGAATTAGCAAACCACTTCAACCCTCCAACTTGAGAAACTTAGTACTGGAGTACCATGTTTCAGTCATGATACTCCAGCAACCAAATGATCTACAACCCAGTTATAGATCATCCAGTATCAATAATATTGAGCCATGAGCTAGAGACGGCACATCTCTAGCTCACGGCAGGTACTAACAGATCTACGCGCCAGCATAGACTGTCAGCTACTGACTGAATGATTATGCCGAGTCATTCATCAGTCTCTTAGATTCGTTCAACACCAGGAATATCTCGTGGTGAACGAGTCATATTGCCTGCAGATTCATTCTGCAGTACCTTCTCCTGTTCCGGGGATTTTGATTCGACCCTTTCATACCATGTAGCATACGCTACAGGCATGCGGATCAACCGGCCTTCCTCGTTGACCATGCCATTGACATGCGCGTCAAAGTGAATGAAATCACCCACTTTGAGCCCTTCCTTGACTGCTTGCTCAGCATCGCTGCCTTGCAAGACGAGTCTCAGATGACCATGCCCACGTGGTGCCAGGTTATACTCAACCCTTATTGTGAACACGTCGTCTTTGGTCTTTGGTCCAACGCTGGTTTTCAGCTGACCATCTCGAGTTAGGTTAGTGCCATAAATGACACGAACCTGGGCCAACTGATTATTGAAATCGGGTGGCCTCTGTATGTTCTGGAACGCTCGATCAAGCCGCTGGTATTGAGGAGTCATACTTCTGGTGATTTGTTCCACTGATGCTAACCTCTGCTTTCTTGATGTCCGCTTGGTAAGCGGTGATTGGTAAATCAACTACATTTGCTACAATACTACTATCTGTGTAGCACAGAACTAACTGATAGCTAACAGGCTATCAATTAATGTGTCCATGATCAGTGTCGCAGTTAAGCTCTTCTATCATGCTGGCCAAGACAATATCAACCAAGGCTGCAGCATAATCAGGAGAAACTTTGAACCTTCTGCGTACATAGGTAATGATCAGGTTGAAATTGTCGGTCATAATAACTGCTGACCTAATCTTGGGTAATGCAGATACAAGTGCTTTGTAATCAAGACCACGACGCATTACCTATCTCCACTTGCGGACTTAAGTGCAGATAAAATCAACAGCAGTTCATCCCCATCAGCTTGCAAAGATATGACCTTATCATTCCTCACAGTCATATCTTTTATTACTTGGGGAACTGGATCGCCAACGTGCCATATTTCCCAACTTCGACGCTTGTCTTCTGGCACACTCGACTTAATGTATAACATGGCACACTCCAATCGTTATGTAAATAAACGGCGATACGCATGAGTATGTGCCTGCTTGCAATGCAAGCATAAAAACAAGCCGCACATCTTGCACAGGCGAACAAGAACGTGACCATTACATCTTTGGCAAGGTCGTCTCATTCTGAGATCCTTGCTAGAAAGGATCTTAGCTTTGGGTCATTATCTGATTCAGAATCAGCAATCACGGCCAATAAATCACCATGACAAGCCAACGGCTTGCAATAACAACCCAAGATCTTTCCACGAAGAACAATCCTTGCTGCATGTCTTATGTTGGAGTTCTCCGGGAGCATGATCCATTTACTATAAAGATAGATCACACTCTTCCTGGTACCAGCTATTGATCCAATAACAAATGGATTACCCCATTGAGAAGGCCGACCAATGTAAACGCTACATGCATCATGCCTGAGATTAACAACTCTTGTTCCTATGTTGTCATACTCGGCGCAAGCTACCGTAGACATTGTAGGTACACTCCTTTCAACAAGTTCGAAACCAAAGACTGAAAACATGAATATGACAAACCTCTCGGTATATGTCATAACCCCTCATGTCTATCCATACCAAGCTATGGATAAAACCTTGTCTTTCGACACCAGAATGCCACGAGACAAAGGACCAAAGGAATCTCTCTCAAGATGAGAGAATTTAAGTTCATGTATTACATAGCCTTTCTCAAGCAAGGCTGGTATTGCTGTGTTTATTTCCCAGGCCCAATATTTCTCAGGCGAGCAATAGAAGGGCTTATCAGCTGATTCGTGCCCTATTATATCCAAAAGATAGATGCTGGGCACTTCTCTCATAAATATTATCCCCTTCCATCGACCATAAGTAATAGCCTAAGAACTTGACGTCCTTCTTCTTCACCCAGATGGCTCTCATTATTGGAGCCGTCGACTTCAAAGTCCGGAATTCTCCGGTTATTTCATAGCCCTCATACAATATCCTGGGGACAAGGACAAAAGTTTCCCAGGCAATGTATTCATCAGGGCCATAGAATCTCATCATAGATGAGACAATACAACCCGAGCCATCAAATAAATCAAGTATATCCAAGATACCAAGAGACTTCTTCTCTTGCTCCTGCTTGGAAGGCATGTATATTACATTCATGGTAGATCCCTCTTGGCGCCTTGGTATATTACATAAAGCATACAGGCAAAACCGCATAGAACAAGAATGAGACAACCAATCATCCACCAAATCATATCAACTCCTATCTCCAGTCCGAGATACCCAATGAAAGGTATCATACTGACCAACTAACTGGAGATCTGGTTTCTGAAGCTCACTTACCACGTATGACTGAGCCGCCGAACAGGGAATGTGAAGAATGAATGAAGCTTCAGACCAATTACGCAGAGCCTGCCAAAACCTTTCACTGGGATGAGCTTTACAATAAGCAACAAACCCAGCAAGGAGCTTCTCTTGAGCTTCTTTTCTGCAATTTTCACTCATGGTAGATCACTCTTTCTTAATGGTGTCCTGCAAGGAAGTTAGGTAGTAGCACGGTGCGCACGCCGTTCATGACGCTACTTAAGGATAGTATGTCCTTCTCTCTTGCCTAACTTCCCTGCACGACATCATTAATCTTTTCTGCAATCTTCATTCATGGTACATACATTCCTTTCAGCTGAAATCGGCCACAACGAGAACAAAGACCATATTTAGTTCCTATGTAGACTTTATTACAGTGTCTACAGACTCTTTCTTTTACTTCAAGGTCTTCATTCTGATTGACTATCATAGTGGCCATTACTCCCTTTTTCTGTGCTCTTTGTCGTGCAACAACCACAAAACACTGGCACAGGAAAAGAATATACTTTAATACGAATATAGATATAAACATATAGATACATATGTTCATAGCTATATTCATACTGATGAAATGCATGAAATACATTGAATCTACTACATGCATGAAATACATTAAATGCATAGGTATTTCAATCTCCTGTCATTTGCTCTTTCTCATGTATGTATTTGATAACACGACAGATAGCACACATGTTCTTGACTAAATAATGATAGACACTTGACTTAGTGTCGTTACTATTCTCGTTACCATTATCTAGTTTAAACCTGGCATTCAAAGAGACTCTCCATACTGGAACCCATATGTGTACTAATCCTCTTTCTAAACATGGGTTTATATCTTGTCTCTGTCCGGCTGGATCTTGATTCTTGTTAACTGCATTAGAATCATCATCATGCAGGCATTCAGCTACTATCCTGTCATATAGTGCTTGCCGGCCAGCAGAATCAAGACCATTAGCCATGAAGTTATCTCCTCTCTACATAGGTATATGTATATATGTTTATATATCTATATACCTAAAATGTCATTTTATTCACTCTAAGAGGCTTTCAAGGTCCTTAGAGGTGAGCCCGGGAGCAGAACAAAGATTAATAAGAGTATCAGAGTAATCAGAAGATATAAGATAATCATTCATGATTACTTCTTTAATGTCAGGTCCTGCTCTGCCCTCTTCAAGAGCATGCAGAATAAACTTAATTGCTTCTTTTATGTCTGGCATCTGCTATGTCCTTTAGATACAGCAAGATAAACTACCAGCCAGAATTACCAATACTCCCCCTTTGAGAAGAGATCAACTCTTTCTGGAGTCCATAACAGACATCGATAAGAGCATTAGTGTATTCAAGTGACGTACGATAATTCATCATGACTATATCCATGATGAATTCACGGTCTACTGCATCCTTCATTTCACGAAGGATGTACTTGAGTACTTCTTTCACTTGATATGAATCAAGATAAGTATGCTCTGACATATGTTATCTCCTTCAGATACAGCAAGATAAAGATGTAATGCATGTCGAGGTTATGGCAAAACAACAGGATAAAAGAGGGACTAAGAATGACCATAATAGCCCTCTTAAATCCAGCATAATCAAGACAATATCAGGATATATCAAGCTATGTCATTGATAACACAGGAGATCCTGATAATATCCTGAATAATCATAATAAAAACCCACAAGCCTAATATAGTCCTATACTGTCATAATTAAGACTATATAGACATAGCAGCCATATACCTTTCTATGGCCTTAATGTCTTTATTGTTCCTTCTTTGTCTTGTTTACATTATGCATACTATAAGAACTCCTTTCGTCTTATAGAGCAGTGAGTGATTAATTAGCCCTATAGAGTCAAGACTAAGTTCCATCAGTCTTGTTGGTTCTGGCCGGACTGGGAAATCCAAGAATTCATAGCAGTCTCATCTTGTCCAATCCCCAGCCAGGATACCAGGGGTCTTAAAAGTACCAACTAAGACCCCTAGCAGCCTATTACAGCCATCATATCTGGTTTATGGCATGATAAGACCATCCAGACCAGATAAAGGCCTATTAGGCCCTACAAACATGAAGTCTTATAGGGCCCAATATCCCCAACATATTCAAATGGGGTTTAAAGCTAGTACGGACTCACTGTCGAACACTGAAGTCTCGCACTATTACTTTCATGGACATGGGTGTATCCCCTTTCATGAGCCAGCCCTTAGTGGGCATGGTAATATATACACTATCTTCTCTGCTGATATTCCCATATTCCTGGCCCTCAAGCATGACACGAACAGCATGTTCACTCTGGCCAGTGGTTTCGTCCACATAGATATAAGGAATCAATTCTACTTCCTTATTCTCTTGTGCACGCCATTCCCTGATCTGCTTCTCAATATCAAGAAGCATGTCACTAACTGGAATACCTGCCTCTGCAGCCATTCTTCGAGCTGCATCAGTCTTGGCACCCCAGCCAGCAAGAACAGTTAATAGCATCCACCTGGGTTCAGGCTCATAAGGATATGCTTCACTTGCACTCACTTTTATGAGCCCCCTCTCAAGTAGACGGTTCTTCCCATCAGCCATTGGATTAACATGACCCAATACCTCATGGGTATCTTGTTTAACAACTACACCTTGCTCAACGTCAACCACAATTACTTGACGTTTGTATTTGCGGGCTTCTGGGTCAAAGTCTACTGGTACATAACGACCAGCAAGACCAACCCTCTCCAGCATCTTGATTGTAAAATGAGACATGCGTGGACCCCACAGCATGCCATCAGGAAATGGCTTAGGCATCCCAGTAGCAGTACGAGGTGCCTCAGGCCTTCGATTATCATATACCATGATATAAAGATAGATCATGGCATCCAGCATTAAAGGATGATTACCATAATTGGTAACCAGAGCCTCATCTATTCTCTTATAGGCATCGATTACAGCCCGGGCTTCCCGTTCATCATGTGTACGAGGTATCTTACCCTCGAACTTGGCTCTTTCAGTGAAATAGAACTGTCTCATAGCCACAGCCAACTGCTGACTACCCGGCAGAGTAGGATATACCAACATCTCCTCCGGAATAGGTTCAACAGCCTGCCATGAATTGTCAATGACAACGTCTTCAAGATCAAGACGCTTGCCATGGATATCAAGAAGCTCCTCATCAATTGTGCAACTTGATACTACAGGATAGTTCTCACCTCTCCTTGACTGTGGGACCCTACCCTCGTAGCGACCGCCACGAGTATAGAACTCCGGCACCACAGCAAAGGTAGCATTGAAAGACCTGATCTGATCAACAATAGGTTGCAGATCAGCTCCCTCTTTCTTGACAGCATCGATTACCAACTCCAGCTGGCCAGCAACACCACGCAATACATAACCTGGATATTGTTCCAACCAGGTAATTGCATGATTGACCTTCTGGTCTTTAGGAAGAGAAGTTACTATATAAGCTAGTAACTCCCTCCTGTGATCGGTGATCACCGTATCCAGCATTAGAGCATTAACAACTTGACCAATGCTCAAATGCTGCTTCTTGATCTGGTCTGCCATCTCCAGAAGTCGTTTACGATCATACACAGGCATCGGCCGTATCTTCAACGCAGAGAAGAAGTTAACCTTCTTCTCTACTACAGGCTTTGCCTCTGGACGCTCAACAGGATAAGGATCCAAAGCAAGCTGTTTGAAGTGATTAACCACTTCCTGATCGGTGTAATATACCAACCGATCATCATAATCACCACCACCCAGCTTGGCCATAGCTTCTGCACCAACATCACGGCTCAGGAACATATATGTTCCAGTATCCATGGTGGACAGAAACTGTGAAGTAACAGCATTAGATACATAGCATTCACCCCGATGTGCGCTGGGCTGACGATGATATGCAATATCACCAATCTTCCCACCACAATACACCTGGTTGCCATGTAATTCACCTTCAAGAACAGGTTCACCCCACATATCAAAGATACTGGGATCAACCATCGCATAACGTGCACTACCTATATTAGCTTGAATAGGTGCACGTAGGTTAGTCTCACAGTTCATAATCGTCCGAGTAAACAAGTTAAACATCTGACGCACCAATGCTGGGTGCTTAGTATGCGAAACTCCGGCTCTAAGAGCACGCATAATAGCCCAGTCTTTTGTTTTCTCAACGAATACCTCATCACCATCAGCATCCTTGGTGATATGAAACCCAACCTGATAGAAGCGAAGCATCTCACGAAGCTTCTCTTCGTCTTTAAGCGCAGCGTCTACCTCAAACATAAACGCTATGCTATTGTGAGTAAGGAACTTCAGATCATTCAATCTGAAGTTAATATACGACTGAATGTCGGTATACACTGCACCGGCACCTTTTACCAAATCAAACCCATAGGTGAACTTATCACCTCTGAGTAGTTTCTTAGAGTTATACAATACAAGATCGTATTGTAACCCTGGTTTCACCATGCCATAACCCTTGGTAAACTCTGGACCCAAAGAAGTCCATCGTAGACCAAGACCAGGCACAGCCTTCATGCCATTCAACTTCATAAACCGAGGGCTGGCAAATACAGCCATTCCCTCTGTCAAAGCACCGTAATCACGATACTTGACGACATACTCGGCACCATTGGCTTTACGTACTGTTAGCCGTGTGCCATCTTCATCAGTTTTAATGATGGTGTCACTACCAAACTTACGATGATGGGAATACAACCGTTTAAGGTACTTACCTACCTTAAATGTATTCCCCCAGTTATCACCAAGTTCAAGATGCAGACCAAGCTTCCTAAAGAAGTCCAGATCATACATCTTGCGTGTCTGATCGCCAGCTACCATGATGAGAATAGCTCCTTCATCTCTCACATAATAGCCAGCAACTTGCCATTGTGACTTCTCTCCAGTATCTGGATCAGTGACTTCTAATCCATTACCTGGATTACGGTGACCATCACCTATGATCTTCCTGAGTGCCACTATCTCAGGAGATTCTCTGTCGTCATAGGCTTCAACAGTGTCAGGTTGACCTCCTTTCAACGGATCTTTCTTCCGTTGCTTCGGTATATCAATAGTAACCACGATGAACGGTTGATCAAGGAGCTCAAGAAACTGGCGTTTCTCATGCTCTCCAAACATAGCAGGGATAACTACTCCGTCTCTGACAGCCCCGCTAGAGGAATACAATTCAACGTCCTTACCCTTCCAAGGACGTCTCACTGTAATACCACCATTCTTGAACACAACGTGATACTTTTGATTCATTGCCATGATAGTTCTCCTTTTGTGCAGGGTCTCTATCAGTGCCCTGCGTAACTGTATTTGGCCCATGCAGTACTACCATGATGTACTGCATCACACCTCCGGCCAACTACTGCCGGTACGAAATAAACGGTGGAGTACGCCGTTCTAGCTCAGCCTTGATAGCAGCCAATACTCTGCTATCTCCATCACTGAGCAAACCCTGAAAGTCATCCCTGACTAACTGCTTCAGGTACTCAGTTCTTAAACCCTCTATCTTTCGTGGAGTCCAACAAGTCATACATCCACAATAATAGTCTAACTTGCCACACCCGATGCATGTAACATCATCAAGTGGCATCTTTCTATCCTGTTCAGTCATGTTCACTCCTTTCTTTTCGAGTTGACCTTAACTGGCCATAACAAAAGACCAATCAAGGCAATACCCAAGTAAATCCAACCAAGAACACCCATGAATGCCAAGAAGGCATTCATATAGTTACCGTCCAAACAACACCTTCTTCAGCTGTTGTTTGTTGACAGCATGGTATATCTTGGCAGAAGGAGCTGGTGGAAGATTTACAATCTCCACCGCGCTGCCAACACAGCGACAGCGTACTCCTTCTTTCTCTTTACGAGACATCTTCTCGCCATGGACTGGTAATCCACAGCTACCACAATACATGATTGTCATGTTATTCTCCTTTCAAGTGTACATATTAGTGGTGTACTCCCACAAATGCATGATATTGCTACCATGCATTTGTAGCAGGCACTACAACAGGTTAGTAATCTCGTCCATGTAAACATGAACGTCCGATAAACCACACTTGTTGAAGCACGTGGTGTAATACAACTCCACCCGTGCTACCTTCCAGCTTCCAGCGTCTTCAAAACGCACTGTTGAACCAACAGCTGGCACAACAGTAGCAGTATCCATGCACTTGCTGATCAACTTCTCAGTGTTCTGATTGTTCCAGAAATACAAGTTGAACATAATAGTTCTCCTTTTGGAGTATAGTGTACTCCAGAAGTGGGTTAGCTGCTACTAACCCACTGATTGCAATACACTTGTTCAGGACTTACCATCTCCATTGCGCGACTGCTTCTCATCTGCAAACACCCAAGCAGTAAACTTGGTAGTGAAATACCAATAACCATTCACAAAACGAAGGTATCCCTCTTGTTCCATCTCATCAAAAGTTGAACGAGAGAAGATATCCTCCATTGCTTGTGATAACCTGCGGCTATTGGCACGCGTTGCAATATGCTCTCTTACAAACTCTCGTAACACGCTATCTGGAATCATGTTATCTCCTTTAGATTGAGTTAGTTACCTACTCTCTACTACCGAACTGCAGTTACAACATGAGACATGATACTTGTAAAGAAGTGATGGATATACATCCAACACCCGGCAACAAAGATACAAACACCAATTGTTCTTACAATATGTACATTCTTCATAGTAGTATCTCCTCTGGAGTATGAACTAATGTACTCCACTGATACCATAGCTGCTAACTATGGTATCTAGCAATACATTAGTTAATAGACTGACCCCTCATTATTCTCTGCATCACTGTTCCTTCTTCCACATCCGGCCGAGCAACAACATGAGACACTCTCTTACATGCAAGATCTACCACATGATTCTGAAGCTTCCGATGTACTTTACCAGAAGCATCTGCCACAACCTGGGCCACAACACAAGAACCATATGTTGCATACAACAATACTTGTGTAGTGGTAGGTTGAACACAACCAACTGTCTTGTTAGTAATGTCTTTCGTTCTCTCCCAACCTTGCTTGCAACGTGCAACGAACTCCTCTTGCTCCATCACTAACGTGAAGACGTACGGTATTCCAATTCTGATTTGCATGTGTTCTCCTTTGTGTAATGTAGGTTGACCCCTACGGGCTCGAAACGTTTCAGGATCACTCCTACTACCTCTATATCCAGGAGGTTCGGGGTTTTATAAATCCAGCCTCGCATGTTGTCAGTAACTAGAAAACGACCCAGGATTTAAAACAGATTTACCTCGCATGTAGAACTTTATTTTAGATCTTTATTCTCTATTTAGATATACTAACCAGATATAGCGGACAGGTGCTCACGTGATGCTCTCAGCACCTCACACTGGGAGCATCATGCATTAAATCCCGGCCAGGAGATAAACCATATATGCCAGAGTCTTCAGGTATACCTAACTTTGGAAAGATATATCATACAGCCGACAATAAGACAGTATTCATAGACCCCAAGACTAACCAGGCTACTATATTCGAAGGTATCTTACCTATAGAGACTCTATTAGAACCTTTTAATACTTCCATAGGCCCGGATTTAGATAATATCCTGTCTGTTTTAAATGCTATCCCTTATAACATGTCTCCTCTTGACTCTATTCTCTCCAGCACCGAGGCTATTTTTAATCCGGCCCAGACTTTTAACTCTACCAAGAATTTTGGAGCCGCAGGATCAGAAGTCTTAGAAGGAACCGACAATCCAGACATCCTGGGTCCCAAGAACTATTACATTCTAGCTTCCATGAAAAGCATTCCTCTTTCTGTTGGAACATGTCCTGTCAGAGCATGGGTCAGTGAATTCAAGAAAGGACATCAGCCAGACTATAAAGGATTTCATAAACATAGAATCCTCCCCGAACAATGGGATTGGTTGGGGTCTCATAAAACCTGCCCTATAGTGTCCTGGTATGATGTTTCTTGTCCTGCTTTCATTACTTTAGCCTGTCTTGATCATGCTCAGGTGGTGCGACCTGTGTTAGTTCCTTCTTCTGCTTCTCTTTATGCGACAGAGACAAAGGCACCTGAATTTGTCATAGAGTCTCATTCTGTGACGTCTAATGTTGAAAACATCTTGGCTGAAGAACGTGATGTCTAAACATGACTAATGTGAAGAACTCTCATCAGATTCGTATATTGCAGGAAGGGACTGATCTTTATGCCATAGACATAATAGACTGGCCTGAAGAAGTCTTCAAACATCCCATCGTTTATACAGCAATAGCTGTCGATGCAGATAGCTATAATGCCAATCAGATAGGAAGTCCTTTCTGGAAATGGATCCCTATTCGTAGAACGCAATTTGCCTGGCTCATCAATCATAGTTCCTGTATGGTGTCTTACATAGCCAACACTGAAGAACATAGATTCTATTGTTATCATCATCAATGCTGGGAAAAAGAAGGCAGAGATAGCCAGGTTATTAACATAGCTGAGTTTCGTTATTTATGTCCTGACTTATTTGAGGAACGTGATATATAGTGGTATACTTATTTATCTATGGCCAGGGAGATTACTATGTCCGTATCGGTTTCGCTGGTACCAGGCCATTAGTTTATGCGATGTATGTAGTTAATAAGTATGCTGATCTTCCTGATATAAAAGGCTATTTGTATAGGGTAATAACTAATGAACAATATGACTGGTTACGTAATCATTTGTCATGCGATGTCAATTATATTCCGGATGCATTAGAGCAATATGGTAACTTAGAATGCCGTACTCACAATTGCTGTTATAAGTGGTTTTGTGGTACTTCTGTTTATAGCGATGATTGGGAAGATAGGGAAATATAGTTAGTCTTTATGCTTAATCAGCCAGACTCTACTCATATAGATTTGTGCCATACTTCTATGTATGACACTACTGTGACTATCGAATCACAGTTATTGGAGTGTCAAGTAATGCTCCGTGAGATCATAACCCATATTGAATCAACCAAGTACGAGTTTGATTGCCAGTTAGCTAGTGGGGTTACCACACTTAAGTTTATATTTGAATCTGATCCCCAGGTTGTAGAACTAGTAGATTTATGTAAGGATCGTGCTGTGGCTGTCTTTATTCTGGGACACATGATTGAATTGAGCACTCGTCCATTTGATTCCCAGTATAGAAACCCCTGGGAGATAGCTATAACTACATATCTTCATGTTATAACTCAATCTAGAACTGATCTTAATCAGGCTTCTATTTCAGCTGCCAGGCTTCTAAAAGGTGGATTCTATCCAGAACGTTATATTCAAGCCTACCTAAAATAACTTCTATATTCTTCTTCCTTATGGTATAATGTCTATAGTCTGGTATGAATATTCCAGGTGGAATATGTTTACAAATATTAAACGATGGTGGTACCGAGAGAAAGTTAATAGATGGCTATTACAAGCGTATGATCCTCTATTAGCTGTTAGGGATATAGCAGTACGTGAACATACTACACTCGTTAATACATTGTCATTTTTAAGTGATATTCAGGAACACCTCCAGTCATCCGAACATAAAACTGAACGACAAACAGTTCAAGATCGTTGGTTAGCTCTTAAGCTCGATCCTATTTTGGAACACTATCGAATAGCTATTGCTAAGCTTAATAATCTTATAAATGATATGCCAGAAGAATCTCGAAATAATATGGAGATCAGCGAATGATTTATGGTACAGTTATAGAAGCTCATATTATGAATAAGATTACTGACCAGATTTATGTTGGTAGTTATGCTGCCGCTGAAATGCTATCCTATAGAAATAGTGAAGGTATCACTCATATCCTGAACTGTACTCCTGATGCACATGAAGATTTAACTGATTTTGATGTGCGTCAGATAAATATCCATGATGGATTTGCTATTCCTCCTGATAGCATTCGTTTTGCTATTGAATCTATTGCTGAAGCTGTTCATAGCGGTGGTAAGATACTTGTCCATTGTCATGCTGGGGTATCTCGATCAGTAAGTCTTATATGTGCTTATCTAATGTATTCAGGTTTCTCCTGGGATGAAGCTCTCCAGTTTGTTAGGGAACGAAGACCACAGGCTTTTCCACATCCCATGATTGCTCGTTCTATTAAACATTATTTTGGTAGGATTATAAGTCCTAAAACAACATTATTAAAATAACACTAAAGTGAGGATCTAATGGCAATTAAATACACTAATGCAATAAATAATTATTTCAGTTACAACGGTTACCCAGTTTCTACGTATCCTAATACTGTGACTACCAATGCTATAACCACTACTGTTGTGGATACAGGTACGTGGACAGTTCCAGATGGTAATTATATGACTCCTAGTGGATATGATACAGCTGCGGGTAATACCTTTACTCTTCCGAATATTACTGTCGCTCCTAATATCATTTCTAACGGTCAGTACTTCACGTTCCCTCCCAATCTGGATGCTCTTCAAGAAGGTGTATTCGATATTAAGGGTGGTAAGATTATTATCAAGAAGATTATGGTGACCCAAGAACAGATAGATGATAGTGACGAGGAAGAGGACAATGTCTTAGAAGGCAAAATTATAGAAGATGAGACATCGTCACAAGAATTAGAATATCTTTGTGCGTCGGAAGAAAGGGAGATCTAATGTCTGATGATCTATTACCTGAATCTGTGTTATTCAAAACCCCGGTCCAGAATTTGCCTTCTGCTCCAGTAGTTTCTAACACAGTAGATAGATTCTCCCTCCTTCTTCCAACAGGTCATATCGATCTAACTACAGAAGAAAAGCAGAAAGTACAGGTGTATCAAGAAGCTCGCTTGGTATTAGGTTCAGCAGGTGTAGCTCCTATGCGTTGTGCTGGTGAGGCATGTCCGATAGCTACGACATGTCCTTTAATCAAGATGAAGAAACCACCCATAGGAGAGATTTGTCCCTTTGAAGCTAATTATGTAGTGGAACGTTTTACTGGATGGATGACAGAATTAGAACGAACTGAACTTACTATTACTGAGACTGATAGATCGTCTATAGCTCAGTTGGTAGTAATTGACTTGCAGGAACAACGATGTCTTTCCATTATGTCTGAAGGTAAGGCTGCTGCGATGACCGATATGGCAGTCAAAGAAGTAGATCTACAGACTGGAGAGGCTTTATCTTATGAAAAGATTGTACATGCGAATATGCAGATAGTACAAGAATTACGTACTGCCCGTCGTATGATATTAGATGATATGGAACGTTCAGAGAAAGCCAAAACTCGCAAGTTAAAAACCCTCCAAGGCAAAACAGGTAAAGATTTAGCCACCCGCCAATCAGCCAATGCTGATAGAGTACGTAAGACTCTAGACATAATAGATGCTGAACCAGTTAGTAAATAATATGCCTAACTTCTTCCAACAAACTGAAAGATTCACGGGATTTGCCAATCGTAATATTGATGTTGCTCAAATCAAGAAAGCCATTATTCTTCAACAGACCTGCGAAGTCTCTAAAACTATAATGCGATCTGGTGAAGGATATAGTTCCACCACCCTCCTCAATCGTAGTTTAAATTCAGTAACTGGGTCAAGAAAAACTTCTTCTGCATTGTAATTTAGATATACTAACCATTGTGATGAGGTATAATTATGGCTTTTTTTACCACTATGCGTTCCAGTATCGCCCACAACTATAATAAAATTATAGGTAGAGTAGCTCCTTCGTTGACGAGAGCCGTTAAGCAAGCTACAGCAGCTGCAACTAGAGTTGCTTCTGCTCCACATTTAACAGCTGGGGTTGTTGGTGCATCTGCACAAGCATTTGGGATGGGACAGAAGATGATGTGGGGTGGAATTGGTAGTCGTGTAGGTGGGGCTGTTCGTTCTGGATATGCTTTGGGTGGTATTTCTGGAGCGGTCAAAGCTGGCAGAGTCGTAGGTGGTAGAGCATTTAGAAGTATACCCGCAGGATTAAAACGTGGGGCTGGATATGGAGCGATGGCTGGTGCTGCTTATGGTTTAGGCACTCGTGACTCCTCCGGACGTAGAGGTAATTTAGGTAGAGCTATAGGATATGGAATGACTGGGGCCGGGGCTGGTTATGCTGGTGCAGGTGTCTTTGGTGGACTTGGTTTCTTAGCGAAACCCCCAAGA
>Ga0210404_10000187_pt1 | contig 39471 bp, 70 predicted proteins | sample IncBWH28MmetaG_FD_155455 | JGI IMG/M metagenome (GOLD analysis project Ga0210404, IMG submission 155455) | Forest soil microbial communities from Barre Woods Harvard Forest LTER site, Petersham, Massachusetts, United States - Inc-BW-H-28-M | ecosystem: Environmental > Terrestrial > Soil >... | reverse complement strand
CGTTCCGAGAAGTAAAAGCAGCCATATGAGCGTCTCGTTGGCGAAGCGCAGCGGCATGGTGATCCCTTTCGTCTTCGATGATTGCGTTCAGGTGCGCCTCGCGCGCCGCACTGTGGGTGCGCTCCAGATCGAGCGAGGCAGCCCACGCGGCACGCGCCTGTCGTGCCAGATCCTGATCGACGTACGCCTTGACCTCCAGGCCGGCGCCGAACGACAGCATCGCAGCGCACAGGCCGTAGATCAGCGCGGCGTTGCGCGTGCGACGCCTGGCTGCATACAGTTCTTCGTTCGGAGTCATCGACGGCGCCCTTCCGTCTCCAAAATCGACATTCTGCGACCCAGTTCCGAGATTCGATCGTCTCGCAGCGCAAAGTCCCGCGAGGCATCGCCCTGCTTGTACATTTCGGCCCGTACTTCCTTGATCTGCTCGGCGATGATCGGGATCGGTGCCAGGCGGCTATCGATCCAAAGGACGGCCCCGCCGTACAGCAGCAGCAGCCCGGCCGCGGTCGGCAGCTTCAGGCCGAGGTCCTCGATCGACCAGCCGCCCGTCCGGCGCGGCGTCGTCTCGCCCGTGTCCATATCGATCGCCCGCAATCGCTCACCCATGCCGAAATCCTCGCCTTTTCCAGCCCGTTTGAAGGCTTTAGCAATGCCGCGAACACGGTACAGTCCGCAGCATGGATTGGGACGCCATTTACGCCTCGAGCCTGCCGGCCTGGCAGCCGGCGAAGCGCGCGCCGCACCGGGAAGGGATCTACCGGGTGCTGATTGCCGCCCGCGATTACCCGAGCGGCGCGGTCACGTCCACGGCAGAGCGGTTCGCCCGCTGGAATGGGGCGTACTGGTGCTGCTGGGGCCTGACCCCGGACCGCGCGGCCCTGGCCTACTTTCCGGGTCCCGTCGAGGGCTACCCGTGGCGCCACCTTGAACCTGCTGACCTCACCCTGAAGGAGCCATCGTGCTGAAACGCATCGCTTTGTTCGCTATCGCACTTACAGCCTGCGCCACCGTTTTTGCCCAAAGTTGCGGCCTGATTCCGTGCATCTGGGTTCCGACCTTCTCGGTCGGCCCTACCGGCGCGCAGTTCTCGGTCGCGTGCTCGCCCACGCCCGGCACGCCGATCAACGATGGGCAGGGCGTGTTCTCGGCCACCGGCACGTCCACGCTCGTCCAGATCAACAGCGTCGATCAGGTGATGGGTACGTCGTACCTGACGGATCAGAACGGCACGAAGTATCCCGGCTTTGCCTGCGCCCGGAACACGCGCACGGGCGTCTACGGCTGCCATCTGACTGTGGCCACGCACCCGAGCATGCTCTATGCCGTCGTGGTTCAGGGCACGGCGACGTGCAATCCGGCCGGTAGCAACAAGTACTGGGTGGGCGCACAATAGGGTCATGATCCAGCCTGACGACGAGGCCCTGAAGGCGCGGCTGACCCTGGCGGAGGGCCGCGTCGAGTACGCCTACGAGGACAGCCTCGGGTTCCTGACGATCGGCATCGGCCACCTGATCGACCGGCGCAAGGGCGGCGGCCTGCCTGGCCCGATCATCGACGCCCTATACGCCTACGACGTGGCCGCCAAGTTCGGCGAGCTCGACGCGGCGTTCCCCTGGTGGCAGCAGTTGGACGACGCCCGGCAGCGCGTGATGGCCGAGCTCGTCTTCAACATGGGCGCGCACGGGCTGTCCCAGTTCACGAAATTCCTTGCTGCAATGCAATCTGGCGACTGGGCCACGGCCGGCGCAGAGCTTAAGGACTCGCGCGCCTACCAGCAGGAGCCGCATCGGTTCGATGCCCTGATCGCGGCCATAGAGGCGCCTGACGCGCCCGCCGTGGCCTGATGAGCCTCCTATCGCTGATCCCGACGCCTGTGCTCGCTGGGGGCGCCGTGGTGGCCGCTGTGGCCGCTTTTGCGGGCGGGGCGAAGGTGGAGGCCTGGCGCGATACCGGCGCCTTGGACACCGAAAAAGCCGCCCACGCGCGCGACGTGAAGGCCCTGCAGGACGACTGGCAGGCGAAGCTGAACGCGGCCCAGGCGCTGCTGACCGAAGCCATCAAGGAACGCGACGCCGAGCGCTCCGCCAACGCTGCCGCACGGGAGGCCGCCGCCAATGTTCACGAAGCCACGATCGCCAAACTGTCGGCCACTGCTGCTTCTACCGCTGCTGAGCTTGGCCGCGTGCGCAACGACCTCGCCGCCGCCGAAGCTGCCGGAAGGGCCGCTCGTAGTGAAGACCCCGTGCGACAAGCCGCCGCCGGCGCCGCTGCCTGTAGTGGAAGCAGCGAGGCAATCTGTGGACTTTTCTACAGAGCTCTCGACATTGCTAAAAGATGCGCAGACAGTGCTGGAAGCCAGCACGCCGCAGCCGTCGAAGCCCTAGCAACCTGGCCGCGCTGATCTCCTGAAAAAGAAGCCGCCTCGCGGGCGGCAAAGAGAGCGGAGCTCTCAGGAGAATATCACTGCCCCAGCAACCAGTCCACGATCCGCTCGCACGACCAAGCAACGAGCCGATGCAGCAGCCGGATGGCCGCCAGAATCGGCGCCAGCACGATGAGCGCGATGATGCCGAATGGCGCGAGTATCCACCAAAGCGTCGAACGGCGCGGCGCTTCTATCGGATGAGCCACGTGCGCTCCAGAGCCGCGGCGAGAGCGACCGGCAGATACAGCAGGGTCAGCGTGAGGGCGCACCAGAACCATCTTCGCATGAGCATCACAGTGTCCTTGCCAGCCGCGCGAGGTCAGATAGTAGGCGTTCGAGGTCGGGGGCGGTCACGTTGACTCCTTCCCCGGCGCGGGCACGGCGGCGAGCAGTGCTTTCCAGCGACTGGTGAGTGCTGCTCTCGGCGTTTCGTAGCTCAGCATTGGCGTTTCTATATCTAGCCAATACGCGTGAACCATAGCTTCTGTCGGCTCCTCCGGCACCCACACCCACCCGGGCCGCTGGCGGGCGAGGGCGATGAGGCGCTCGAATTGATCTAGGATAGGACCTCTGCCAGGATCAAACCAGCATTCCCTCGCCAGCCTCAGCGCCTCCTCCCGTGCGGATTCGCTCATGCCCCACCTCGCTCGTCGATCGTGCTCATAGCCCGAGCGCTTTCGTCGTTCATGCCAACTCCAACGCGAGTTCTGTCGCCGCGCAGGCTTCAACCGCGCCCATATAGTGCGCGAACTCCCGCACCGTCAGCGTCGTGGTGCTGACCGGGAACATCTCCCCGTGCGGGCCTTCGATCTTCGGCAGCAGGAGTCCAACGAAATGCGCGTGCCACGCGTCTTTCGAGAACTGCTTGCCATCGACCCATGCGGACGCTGCGATGTCCGCCAGGAGCGCCCAGTAGCGCCGGTTCTGCTCCTGCGAGCGCGCGGCCGCCTCGGTCGATAGATGCACGACCATCGGATGCGCTGACGCTGCCATTGCCTGCCAGTTGCCGCGAATCATGGCAATGGCGCGCGCCAGGATCTTCTCGTCGCGCACGACGTAGGAGGCGGAGAACTCGCTCACGGCTCGACGTGCTCGTTCGCCTCGGCCGGAGCGGTGGCGCTGCGGGCCGCGACGGCTTCCTTCTTCAGCGCCGTGCGTGTCTTGCTGTTTGGCTTCAGCATCAACCATAGGTTCAGCGTCTGCTCCTGATCCAGATGCTGATCGTCCAAGTACAGGTAGGCGCCGTGCGGATTGCCATCCGTCTCGACCATCTGCACGAGCGTCGCGGCCAGATCGCGCAGTGCGTCCATCACCTCCGCGCTCAGCTCCGCCGTGTTCTCGACCGCATTGGCGACCGGATTGATGACCTTCTCCTCGCGCGGGGCCATGTCCGCCACTTCCCCCGGTTCGTACATTCCGGACGTTGCAGCGGGGCAAACACTGCGCACGCCTTCGCTTACGACGCGATTGCGCAGCATCTGCCTTGGAAATTTTTTCCAATTATCTTTGCCGTTCAGGCCGGCGGTTGCCGCGCGCTTCATGTCCCAGTCGATGCGTACGGTGCCGCCTTGAGGATGGCTGAAAGTCGCTTCGGCCTTCATATCGGTCAGGATGTGCCACTCGACTTTGCCTCCAGCCTCAATGAAATCGCGCAGCATCGCCTCTGTTTTCTTTGCTGGCTTTCCTTGAATCAAATCGTAATCTCGCGCCACGGTGGCCGGATGCCTTCCTTCTGCTTGCGCAATCAGCATCAAGGCCATCGCCTGTTCTGGCGTCTTGATGCCGAACAGACCGGACTTTGCAATTGCAGCGGCCATGCGCTCGATATCGGACACCGGAATGAGAGTAACTTCGTTTGCCATTCGATTCTCCTCGGGCCAATGCCCGTTGGTGAGCAAGACCCAGCCATCCCAGCCCGCGAGAGGATGAGTCCGCACGATGCCCGCTGGAGCCGCATCGACCCGGCAGCCGTTCGGCCCGCGGCGCTACCTTCGCCACCGCGCCCGCCACTCTGGCCTTCCCCGTGGACGGGTATCCGCTGCGCCCACCGTTGAGGCCCCGATGCGCAGCCGGCCGATGCCCAGACGACAAAAAGCCCGAACGGCTGGGTTGGTTGGTGTCCGCGGGTGTACGCCGCGAGCCCCTTTCGGGGCCCAACCCATGCGTTCGGGCTCTCACTACGTACACCACACACCGACACCAATCGGCGGCTGAGACTATACACGATTCGTCGCTTCCGTCAAATCAGCACCAACATAGCGGGCGGATCATTCGCCGCCTCGGCCCGATCGAGCCACACGCCCCAGATCGGCCAGCACTTGGTGGGGGAGAAGGTCATGCGGGAGACGGCCCCGGCTTGTCATCGCCCTGCGTAAAGGCGATGCGGATACCTGTCGGTTGCGGGTCCATCGTTTTCGTTCCGCCGCCGTACGGTTCAACAGTGAACGCCTCCCACATGGTCACGTTGACGTAGATGCCGTCGGTTACGTGCTTCTCCAAATATTCCTGCAACGCTTCAAGCACGCTCTCGCGCGTTAGCTCAAGCTTCTGCACGCCGATCATCTCCTCGCCCCTCCCGCCCGTTGACTGCCCCGCAAGCAAAGCGTCTGCGACCCGTCCGACTTGACCCACGCTACCTCGTGCGGTTTGCATTGCTCGGCGGCGATCTCGCGCAGCGCCCGCGCATCGGAGCGCTCGACCCACGCACCCCAGGCAAACGCGACCGCCAGCATGAACAGCGCGAAGGCCGCGACGCCGAGCCAGCGCTGCTTGCGGTCTTCTTCGTCGATGAGGGTCATGGCCGGTACACCCGAGCGATGTGAGTCGAGAGCGGCAGGGGAATCTTGGCGACGATTGCGGAAGCCTGCAGCCTCGCGCGCGATCGGGACGAATGTTTTCTCATCGAATTGCCATGATGCCGTCCGAACCATCCGTCGCGCGACATGCCGCCGCCCAAGCCGCAGACCTTGATTTGGCCGCCAATAGGCATCAGCGCCGGCACGTCGCCCCAAAGATGAAATGATCCGAAGTTCCACCGGCTACGCCCGACCCACTTCTGAGCCCCGCGCACGTTCTCGACCACCATCGGGATGTGATAGCCCGCTGCCTCGCACGCCTCGCGCTGGATGCGAAAGCAGGCGTCGAACAGCTCATTGTCCGGAGGCGGCAGCGCCTTGGAGCGCTTCCACGGCATCGCGCGGTAACTGTACGCTTGGCACGGCGGGCTCGCCACGATCAGCACGGCCGACTTGAACTGCGATCCGTGCAGAGTCCGCACGTCCTGGATCACAAGCTGGGCCGGATACTTCTCGTCGCCGTAGACGTGGCGTTCGATGTCGAATCCGATCACGTCGTAGCCTTCGAGTAGCAGGCCCTCGGTCCAGCCGCCGAGGCCGCAGTAGAGGTCGATAGCGAGCGGACGAGTCACGCCCTCCCCCTCTCCGAATGCTCCCGATCATCCCTCCTTCGAACGTGCGCGAAAGTCAAAGCGATATTGACAGGCTCGTAGGGCGAGTGCCAGGGCGTCTCTTCGAGCCGATAGTTCGGGCTCAAGACGTAGCTATCGCCGAGGTACTGCTTCGCTTCCTCAAGCGTCATTTGGCAGATCGTCCACGTTCGAAACTTTGTGCCGAAAGCAGTCCCGGATCAGAGAGCCATAGCCGTTGATCTCGACCACTCTCTCTCGCGGCTCCGCATCTCGGACGGACAGGACCAACGTCGTCCCATCGGTGTAGCGGATCGCATGTATGCGTTCGCACCAAGCGCGGAAGTCCGAGAAGCCGGATCCGATCGCTTGACGGTGGACGACGCGACGCTGAGAGCTGGTATAGCCCGACCATTCGCCTTCAAGAACCCACCGGCCTTTCACGCCCCGACCTCCTGCAACTCCCGCCGAAACTCCGCCCCGCGCCTGGCCCCGATGCGCCGCTCCTCGCCGTCCCATTCGCCGAAGAGGACGATCACCATCGGGCGCAGGGAGCCGTCCTCTCGCTGCGCATGCGAGAGCCTCGCCCGATGGCAGCGGCCGACGCGGGAGAGCTGATTGAAGGCGCGGATGTCCCAGGCGTCGATGCTCTGCGTGTAGCGCACGTGCTGCTGATGCGGCAGGCGGGCGACTTGCGGGAGGTAGTCGGCCCAGGAGTCGGAACCGGCTTGGACTGCGGCGCGAACTGCGGTTACGAACATTTCTCGCACTCCTCTTTCGCGCGCAGATAGGCCGCGTTGATGCTATCGGCAGTGTTGATCGCGAGCAATTCGTAAATCTCGCGCACTGCTGTAATCAGCCGGTCGTGAATCTCTCGGGGGATGGCGTCGGCAACAATGCTTGCCTGACCGCATTGCCAGAGCCATAGAAGACACTCCCGAGCAGATTCTGTATCGTGCATGTATTTCGGAAGTTTCTTCTTGACCTGATTCCAAGGAATAGACGGAGGAGCAGCAATGATGAAGCTATGTTCTTTGACCATCTCCTGCTGCCCCCCATGAAATGGACAGAAAGTATCGTCGAATTTGTAGCAAGTACAGTTCATTGCTCGCCCTTCCCGGCTGGCGGTTGAGGGGCGGCGCACTCTCGCGCCACGTCGAATAGCATCTGCTCGATGTTGTTCCAGTCGTCATCTTGCAGCATGTCGGCGAGGCGCGATCCAAGCTTTTGCAAAGCGGACCCCATGGGCGGTATCTCATGATCTTTCAGCCAATCTGAGGGCGGATCCCAATAGACCGGCTTCGCGTCCGGGGGCTGGGAGAGGACCGTACCAATGTCATCTAACAGCTCGGTGAAATCGAAGCCGACTTTCGCAAGCGTAACCGTGAACATGACCGACTTGCAGCGTTCAAGCAGTTCGCGCACATCAGGCGGTGCGGCGGTCGGGGCGGTCATATTGGTATCACCACATTCGTCTTGCCGGTTGTCTTGGAAATCTTGTCTATGCACTCGCGGGAGCACGCGATTTGAGTCCCGTCCTCATCTCCTCTCATATACCAAAGGTGCGGCTTGAACCACTCGCCGGTGCGATTCGCCCAACCCGGCGCGCGCTTGCCGCAACCGTCGCAGATGAATTCACAGGCCATCAGCGTCTCAAATCGAAATCTTCGTACGAGAAATCAATGTGGCTACCGACGATCCGCTGCAATCGCACCTCCGCCCGCTCGCGCTCGATCCGCTCATGCTCCGGCCAGCACTTCGCGGCCAGCTCGTAGATGATGCCGAAGACGCAATCCTCGATCGACTCCGGATCGTCGTCACAGGCGCCGTTGTCGTAGTAGCTGCCGAGGTCGGAGCCGTCATCGTCGAGGGCGCGCACGGTGACCTCGACGCTCGGATTGCCAGCAGGATCAGGCTCGGCGTCATGCAGGCGGATGGCGTAACGATGGCCTTCGTGCGGAACGATCGAGTCATCGGTAATCAGTTCAGGATTCATCTGCTTTGACTTTGGAGAAGGTTTGGCCAAAGGCCGGGATTACGCTGCCGCCGCCTTTGAGGGCGACGATTGGATGCTCGTAGAACCACACGTAATCGACGAGTCGTTCAACTCCATCGACGATGATCTTGTCACCCTCATGAAGTTCGCAGGCGTCGGCTTCCAATTGGGTGCCGTAATAGATCGATTCGCCGACTCTGCACACTGGAACCTGATCGTCGGCGATGAGGGCGGGGGTCATGGCTGCCATCCGCCCACAAGCACGGTATTCGGGTGACGCTTCGTCCACCACGCGTGATAGCAAGTTGGACATGGCTCTTTCTCCATTTCGCAGTCAGCGCATTTGTGTCCGGGAGGTGCGCTTGCGTGCATCGGGGAGGGTGGATATTGGAAGCCCTCGGGAGAACCGGACTCTGGGCTCACGACAGCGTCTCCGCATGAGATCTGGCAACCCAGCAATCGGGCTCCGAGCTGTCGTACGAACTGGCGAGCCACCAACCGCAGTCAGCATCATCGCAGCGCGCCGTCATCCCGTCGCACTCTTCGATGAACTCCGCTTTCGGGAATCGGCGGAGTACTTCGGCTTTCCACGCGTTGAGCGTTGTCATGCTCACCGCCCCAACAGCGCCCACCTGATGAACTCGTCGGCGTGCCCAAGCTGTCGCAGGTAGGAAATCGCGCGCATACAGCCGTTGCGTAGCGTGGACATCATGCTGCGGGCGAGGGTGACGATCTGGGCGAGGGTCATGGTTGCTTCTCCTGTTGCGTTGTTCGATACATTCAATGTCGGCACAGTAATCCCGCTTTTGTAGCTTGTCAAGCCTTGTGTCAAGGGTAGATTTGTGGTCCAATTCGCCGCATGAGAGCCATCGACCGCTATGCCAAGCTCGCCGAACGCAGGCGTCAGATCCTTGCCTTAAGAAAGCAGGGTAAGACATTGGACGAAATCGGGAAACGGTACCGGATCACGCGCGAGCGGGTGCGGCAGCTGGTCCTGGTTGCGGAGCGGGAGAGCGCGGAGTGACCGCTTACGATAACCGCTGCCTTATCGGCGACTGCCGCGATTCAATGCACCAGATGATCGCGGACGGCGTGCGCGTGCAGATGTGCGTGACGAGTCCGCCGTATTGGGGCTTGCGTGATTATGGCCACCCAAAGCAAATTGGCCTGGAGCTGACCGTCCAGGAGTACGTCGATACGCTGGCGGGCGTGTTCCGGCTGCTGCGCGAGCTGCTGGCCGACGATGGGACGCTCTGGCTCAACCTCGGCGATTGCTACGCCGGGAGCTGGGGCGCTCAGTCACGCGAGCATGCTGGTAAACACGCGCCGAATGTGTCAGCGCTAAGTGCGAACCAAGTCAAAGCTGCGCAGATCCGCAACGGTACGGGATCGTTGGGACGCACTCCAGGGCTGAAGCCGAAAGACCTTGTGATGATGCCGGCGCGCGTCGCGCTTGCGCTGCAGGCTGACGGCTGGTGGGTGCGTCAGGACATCATTTGGAATAAGCCGAATCCCATGCCGGAGTCGGTCACAGACCGATGCACTAAGGCGCACGAGTACCTCTTCCTGCTCGCGAAATCAGAGCGGTATTACTTCGACGCCGCGGCGATCAGAGAGTCTGCGACGCACGTCGGTCGCGTCCTTAATTACACGGGCGATCAGAAGGCGAACAGCGCTCATCCGGAAATGCAGCGTACTTTGCCGCGCGGCCGAAAGATCGAAGTAGGGGAGCGCCGCAATAAGCGCTCAGTCTGGACCCTACCGACATTTCCATATGCTGAAGCCCACTTCGCCACGTTCCCGCCCGCGCTCGTCGAGCCGTGCGTCCTGGCCGGCTCGCGCATCGGTGATACGGTGCTCGATCCATTCTTCGGTAGCGGCACGGTCGGCGAGGTCGCGCAACGGCTCGGGCGCAAGTGGATCGGCTGCGATCTGCAAGAAGCCTACGCCCCGCTGCAGGCTCGCAGGACCGCTCAACAGGGCTTCGAGCTGTAGCCCCTCCCGCGCCGCACCGGCAAGCATGACCGTCGCGATTCTGTTCGCCCGCCGTGACAGCGTTTACAAGACCCTGCCGGATGTCGATGTGTGGGACGAGGACCGCGATGCGCGCAAGTGGCCTGGAGGCTGCCCGGTTGCCGCGCATCCGCCGTGCAAGCGCTGGTCATCGCTCAACAATTTGGTGCTCGCCAGATATCCGGATCAGCGTGAGCGATTCGCGCATGGCAACGATGGTGGCCTGTTTGAGCTCGCATTGCATCGCGTGCGTCAGTTCGGCGGGGCGCTTGAGCATCCGGCCCAGTCTCAAGCCTGGCGCAAATTCGATCTGCCGCGGCCGGCCTACATGGCGTGGCAGCGCGGCGTGTGCGGCGGATGGTGCATCGAACTCGACCAAAGAGCATTCGGCCACCCGGCGCGCAAGCGGACGTGGGTTTATGCCTATGTGCTCGATCCGCCGAGACTGCCGAGACTGCCGAGCCTGCCGAGCCTGCCGAGCGGGAAAGTGGTGCGCGTCTATCGCTATCGCCTGCCAGATGGCACCTGGACTCGGACGCCGCGCTCCGAGCTCAACCAGGAAATCACGCACGCGGCCGCCGAGCACACGCCGATCGAATTTGCCAAGTGGCTCGTTGAAGTCGCGCGCCGCTGCAAAATCTGAGCCATACCCGCTTCCGTGAATCTTGCAATGCGTCTTGCATCCGAGTACGGTTAGCCGCAGAATCTCGGGTAGCGGGGAACGCAGGGACATCCGGCCGGCCGCCGTCGGACTGCCCTGAACGGTCCTTACCTGCTTACCCGCCCGCTTTTCGGCTTTCAGGGAGTCGTCCATGTCCAGCCTTTTGGCTCTTCCCGTTTTCATCCCCGGCCGCCCGTACACGGCGTTGTCCGACCGTCCGCGCGCCGAGCACTTGCTGCGCGTGGCGAAGTTCCTGTGGGACGATGCGCATCCGGAGCCCAAGCCGGGCGAGCGGGCGCAGGCGTTTGCGGTGATGGCGCAGCGGCTGGGGGTGGCCGCATGAACGTCGAGGATTTCCTCCTGCTGCTGAAGGGCGTAAAACCGGCCGGCAAGGATCGCTGGGTGGCGCGCTGCCCCTATCACAACGACCGAATGCCGTCGCTGGCAATCACCAAGGGCGACCGTGTGCCGATCCTGCTGCACTGCTTCGCTGGCTGCGATGTCGACCAAGTCGTGGGCGCCGTCGGGCTCGAGCTGTCAGACCTGATGCCGCCGAAGGATCCGCATTTCCGAGACGATCAGCGCGCACGCCTGGCAGTGCCTTTCACGCCAGAGCAGGCGCTGCGGTGTCTGTCGACCGAGTCCACGTTCATGTTCGTGACGATCTCGGAGATCACGCGCGGCAAGCCGCTCGACCAGCTCACCAAGGATCGTCTGATCGAGGCCGCGCGCCGGTTCGTCGAGGCCGATCGGATCTGCGGTGCCTGAATCCTACGCGGGGCGGCGCGCCGCCGAAGCCAGGCAGGCCATCGACCGATCAATTGCGCATCAGGTGGTGCGATTGGTAAGTTCGCGCGGCGACGCAACTGTGATCGACCTGACGCCGCACGTGCAGAACCTGCCACCGCTGAACCGGATCGTGAGCCTTGGCGGTGACCGGCTACGTCAGCAGGTTTTTGACGAGCTGAATGCCCCGGAGCAGATGCGCGGCTCGCGCACGCCGTGGCCGAAGGTCGACGAGGTATTCCGGATGCGCGCCGGCGAGGTCACGGCCTGGATCGGCCCGAACAACGAGGGCAAGTCGACAGCGGTGCTGCACGTGATGGGATCGCTCGCGCTGGCCGGCGAGCGGTGCTTGGTGGCCTCGCTCGAGATGCCGGTGAAGGACCAGGCGCTGGTGGTGTCGCGTCAGCAACTGGTGCGCGACTTCGGCGATCGGGCGCGCTACGACCGACTGATGGACCGGCTCGACGAGACGCTATCCTTCCTCGATTTCATGGGCACGCTGGGGCCGGAGCCGATGCTGGCGCTGATCCGCTATGCGGCGCGCGAGCTGCACTGCCAGCACGTGGTGGTCGACAACCTAACCAAGGTGGTGCCCCCGTCGATGCGCGCCGACGAGATACTGGCGCGGTTCATTGGAGCCGCCGTATTGCTGGCTTATGAAGAAAGTATCCACTTACATCTGGTGGGCCACGTGCGCAAGCCGAAGGCCGGCGAGGCGCTTTCCCGGTACGACTGGCGCGGCACGGGCGCGGCGAGCGACATGGTCGACAACGTGCTGATTGTTCAGGACAACCCGAAGAAAAAGGCCGTGGTCGACAACGAGGTCGACGCCTTGGATGACAGTTTCGACACGCTGCTGTGCGTCGACAAGCAGCGCTACGGGCCGGCGCGGCGGCGCTTTCGGTTCTGGTTCAATGAGGAACAGCGGCGCCTGTCGAGCGGCCGCGGCTGGGCCTTGCGCGCATTCGATGAGGAGAACTGATGCCGAACCGTGTCATCCGAGACGCCATTCTGGACAGCGAGGCGTACCACGCTCTATCGATCGATGCCCGCTGCCTTTTCATTGAGCTCATCCTGTGCGCCGACGATTATGGCTTGGTGCCGATTGGGCACCTATATCTGAAGCGCCACACGCCGACATGCGAAGGCAAAAGCGCCCAGGCGATCGACGGCCTGCTGGAGCAGATTGCAGCGCAGCAAATGATGGCCGTGTACCAAAGTGACAGCGGAAACCGGTTCGCGGCGATCCTTAAGTTCGGCAACGGACCGCGCGCATTGAATCCAAAATGGCCCCTTCCGCCGGAACCACTTCTAAGCAAAATCAACGAATTGCACGAAAAACGCATAGCACGTGCGATGCAGACGCACAGCAGACGCGCTGCATCTGCACCCGTGACCGTGACCGTGGGCGTGACCGAGACCGTGACCGAAAAGAAAAAGAGAAAGATAGGGGCGCGCGCCCCGCGCGCCGATCGCCCCGTCACCGCGCTTCCCGACGACTTTGCCCTTACGGATCAGCTCGTCGCTTATGGGCGCAAGGTCGGCCTGACAACCGCCGAGACGCAGCGCGGATTCGAGCGGTTCTGCAACAACGCGCGGGCCAAAGCTCACGCCTACGCGGATTGGGCAGCCGCATTCCGCACCTGGTGCGATTACGACGGTGAACGCAAGCGGAAAGAAGATCCCCCGCTCGACCTCACCGAAGGCGGAAAGTACGTCGTCGCATGATCCTCCTGCGCCTTTACCGCTCATTTCGCCGCTGGCGCGAGCTCGGCTGCTCCCGCCGCGTCGCGCTCGAGGCCGCCATCGTCTGCTCGCGGTTCGATGCTCCGAGGCCGCGATGAACGCATTCCAGCTCGAGCAGGTGCGCGCCGACATATTGCACACGGTCGAGTTCATCGATCGGCTGCATGAGCACGGCGTCACCGAGCAGCAGATGCAGGCGGTGCGCGAAGAAGTGGCGCGGCTGAAGATGCGCGCTGCGATCGCCGTGGCCGCGGACACGCGCTGATGCGGCACCTGCACCGCGTTGACGCCAACCAGGCCGCCATCGTCGAGGCCCTGAACCGCGCCGGCTGCACGACGCTCAGCCTCACGTCGATCGGCAACGGATGCCCGGACCTGCTCGTGGCCCGCTCCGGCCAGATGTGGCTGCTCGAGCTGAAGGCCGACAGCGAGCTCGCCCAGTCTCAGATCGCCTGGATCAACGCCTGGAACGCCAAGGTCCACGTCGTGCGCAGCGTGGATGATGCCTTGCGCGCCGTGGGCCTCGCGAAATCGCCGAAACCGTAACGCACAGGCGGTATCATTTCCGCCCGTGACTCCGCCACCGGCCCCGCTGCACACGTTCGGCGAAATCGCGGTCATCATCGACCACACCACGACGCACCGGCCGTTTTCCTCGCGCGAGTTCATCTTCCGCGTACGCACGCCGTCGAAGGAAAGCTCCCTGGTCAAGGTCTACCGGATCGAAATCCTGGACGCCGAAATCGTCGATATGACCGAACGCCAGATAGCCGAATTCCTGCTGCGCGGGCCGCGCCGCAAGTCGTTGCTTTTCACCTATCGCGAGCCCTGATGAGCCTGCGCTGCATCGGCTGCGGCGAGCACTTCGCATCCGGCGAGGCCTTCGACCTGCACGCGACCGGCAAACGGCGACCGGAGCGCGATGCGCCGAAGCGCTGCCGCACGCCCGAGGAAATGCGCGCCCTCGGCATGAACCAGACACCCGGCAACCACGCCTGGCGCATGAAGCCGCGCAATGGCAGCCGATGAGATTGTCATCGCCCTCACGGTCGGCGCCATCGCCGTGTTCGGCATCGCCGTCCTGGTGCTGATCGCCATCTGGCTGCCGCCGTTCCTTCGCCGGATATGGCAGATGAAACAGGACGATGGAGAGTGACCACTATCGCCGAAATGGTGGTAGCTTCACCAAACTTTGCGGGATATAAAAACCCTGACATGGGTAAGCGCGGGCCTCAACCCTTCAAGCCGACCGAGCAGGAGCGGCAGGACGTCATTGCCATGATCGGCGGTGGCATACCGCAGGAAGCGATCCGCCGGTATCTGCACCGCGCCCGGCCGGATGGCGGCCCGATCAGCGAGAACACATTCCGCAAAGCGTTCCGCGCCGAAATCGCATCGGGCGGTGGCGACGCCAACGGGAAAATGGCTGTGACCCTCTTTGCGAAGGCGCTCGGGGGTGACACGACAGCGCTGATCTGGTGGACGAAGACGCGGATGGGATGGCGCGAACTGATCCGTCATGACGTTGACGTCGACCTGCGCGCCCGCGTCTATCGCCCAGACACCGACGATACGTCTCTCGGTTAGCGGCCACTTGCGGGTCAATACCGCCTATGCGATGATGGTCGATCCTTAAGGGCGAAGCCTCTCCATGCCGCTGATGCGCTCGGTGACTGACAAGGCGTTCAAGTCGAACATCCGGCGCGAGGTGGGAGCTGGGAAGCCCGTGAAACAGGCTGTGGCGATCGCCTACAGCGAAAAGCGCAAGGCCGCCGCGCGCAAGTCGGCCACCTCCAGGAGTCGATGATCATGCCGAAGATGCCCAGCTCGGAGCAGTGCTACCCGCACGACTGTGTCCATGACGCGTACAAGGAAACAAAATCGGAGGGCCGGATCTCGACCCACGACGAGCACCGGTCCGAGGAGCACCACAAGACCATGGACGAGGCAGAGCACGGCGGGATGCCGCACCACGTAAACAAGCCCTAGAAACTGGGGACGGACTGCGGGAGTCATTCCCCTTGGATTTAGTCGAAAAAATCGACTGTAGCGCCCGTACGGCCCCGCCAGGGGCATTCCCGGGCGTCCTAAAGCCCACCTCCAACCGCCTGCTGGTCGAACTGATCGATCCGCCGCCAACCGCCGCCGGCCTGATCCTGCCGCGCCCGGCCTACGGAATCAGGGACAGCCAAGGCCAGCGCGGGCACCGCGGACGCGTGGTCGCAGTCGGGCCCGGCAAGCGGACCAAGAAGGGCGCGGTGATCCCGGTCGAAGTCCGGCCCGGCGATGTGGTGATCTTCGGCGAGTTCGACTTCAAACGGTGGCGTGACGTGGACAAAGAAGCGACGTTCATGCTGATCTCGGAGATGGACGTTTGCGGCGTGGAGGAGGCGTAATGGAAAAGCAGCCAGTCGTTCTGAGCATCGGCAAGATGCGCTTGCCTGAAGGCGTATTCCACGCATGCTTCGTCGATGGCGAGATGCGCGAGGTCGTCCAGTACGAAATCAACGTGGACCAGTTCCGCGTACGGTGGGACACGCTCATCAACGGCTGGCAATACACCGTGAGCAAATGGACCGGCGACCGCTATCATGTCGATGCGGTCGCATTTGCGGCCAGCGAGCGCGCGGCGACCCGCCAACTCTTCGTGGACCTGTACCTCAGCGGCATCGATCTGGAAGCCAAGCGCGTGCAAATCGGCGCGCATCTGATGTGACCGACGCATTCGCCCTCACCGCCAAGCAGCGCGAAGCCAACAAGCTTCTCGGCGGGCCGGCCATGCATATCCTGCTGTACGGCGGCTCGCGCTCCGGCAAGACACTGCTCATCATCCGCGCGATCGTCTGGCGCGCGCTCTACGCTCCCGGCTCGCGCCACGCCGTGTTGCGCTTTCGCCTGGCACACGTCAAGGCCTCAATCGTCAACGACACGTTTCCGAAGGTGATGAAGCTGTGCTTCCCGCGCGAGGCATGGGATCTCGACAAGCAGGAGTGGCGCGCGATCCTGCGCAACACCGGCTCTGAGATCTGGTTCGGGGGCTTGGACGACAAGGAGCGCACCGAGAAGATTCTCGGCATGGAGTTCGCCTCCGTGTTCCTGAACGAGTGCTCGCAGATCCCGTACAACTCGCGCAACCTGGCGGTTACGCGTCTCGCACAGCGCGTGCAGATCAAGTGGGAGAACGCGCCGCCCCACGACATGCGGCAGAAGATGTACTACGACGAGAACCCGCCCGACAAGGCGCACTGGACCTATCGCCTGTTCCGGCTCGGCATCGATCCGGAGACGAAGGAGCGATTGAAGGACGGCGGCAACTATGCGTGCCTGCAGGTCAACCCCCGCGACAACCTGGCGAACCTGCCGGACAAGTACATCTCAACGCTTGAGGGCTTGAGCGCGCGCAACCGGCGCCGCTTTCTTGAGGGAGAGTTTCGCGATGCGCGCCCGGATGCGCTCTTCTCCGACGAGGTCTTCGACAAGTGGCGCCAGATCGATCTCGGTGATCTGCCCGATATGCAGCGCATCGTGGTCGCAATCGACCCGTCCGGCTCAGGCGACATCGACAATTCCGAGAATGACGCAATCGGTATCGTCGTGGCCGGCTTGGGTACGGATGGCATCGGCTACTGCCTCGAAGACCTGACGGTGCTGGCCGGCCCGAAGACCTGGGCCAACATCGCCATCACCGCTTACGACCGTTGGAACGCGGACCTGATCGTGGCCGAGACGAATTACGGCGGGGCGATGGTGCAGCAGGTCATCCGCACCGCTCGGACCGAAGACGGCAAGGCGCGTTCGAACATCCCCTTCAAAGCGGTGAACGCAAGCCGTGGCAAGGTGGTGCGCGCCGAGCCGATCTCAGCTCTGGCCGAACAGGGCAAGGTCCGCATGGCCGGCAACTTCGTCGAGCTCGAAGAGGAATTGTGCGGCTTCACGACGGCCGGCTATACCGGATCGCAATCGCCCAACCGGGCCGATGCGTTCGTGTGGGCGTTCGCGGAGCTGTTCCCGGCGATCGTGCAGCCGAGAGTTGAAACGGTGCGCAAGCCGCATCCGCAAATGGCTACGGCACAGAGGTACTCATGGATGGGATAACGGATCTCACCCGCGAGCAGACCGAAGTCGCAATCCTGCGCGCCTTCTATGATGCCTGGGTCGAGTTCCACAAGATCCCGAACGACGGCCCGCACAGCAACAAGAAGAAGCAGGCGGCGCAGGCGATTGTCAATGCGCGCTGGGCGATCATCCGGTTCGATCGGCTGTACGGGCCGTTGAGCAAAGATGCATAGACGCAGCTTTCTCGGTGGAATTCTGGCGCTTGGTGCGGCGCCTGCGGTCGTTCGCGCATCATCGCTAATGCGAATCGTGACGCCGTCTCTTGTGGAAACGGTCGTTTACAACAATCGCCTATTGACGCCAAGCATGATTGTTGCCGAAGCGCTCAAAGTTCTTGAAATGCAATTCCACCGCGACGCCTCATTCGACTTCGACGCGCCGGAGAAACTAAATGGCGTGATTCAAATTCGCAAGCCGATTCGGTTTGTGACGGAGATGAGAGTTGCCTGACCGCGATATCCTCGACGAAATCCGCGAGAACTTACGTCTCGCCGAGGAGTACGACAGCCAGAATCGCAACAGCGCGCTGGAGGACTTCAAGTTCTCGGCGATTGGTGAGCAGTGGCCGCCCGAGCTGCAGACGCAACGCGATCTCGAAAACCGCCCGTGCCTGACGATCAACTGGACCGACTCGCTGGTGCGGCAGGTCACGAATGCGATGCGCCAGCAACGCCCGCGCATCAAGGTCCACCCGATCAACGACGGCGCCGATCAGAAAATCGCCGAGGTCATCCAGGGCCTCACGCGCCATATCGAGGTCAACTCGCGCGCCGACACGGCCTACGACACGGCCGCCGATCATCAGGTGCGAATGGGCGTGGGCTACTGGCGCATCGTGACCAAGTACGTGCGCGAGGATTCGTTCGATCAGGACATCCACATCCAGTGCATCAACAACCCATTCTCGGTGTACGTGCCACCGACCGAGACCCCGGACGGATCGGACTGGGACTGGGCGATCATCACCGACAAGATGACGCGGGCGCACTTCAAGGCGCATTATCCGGACGCCGATACCGCCTCATTCCGGCCAGGCGGCTATGGAGACAGTGGCGACTGGGTGCAGAAGGACGAAATTCGCCTGGCCGAGTACTACAAGCTCGATCGGATCGATGACCAGCTGCTGATGTTCTCGGACGGCTCGATCCGATGGAAGAAGGTGATCGGCGACGATGGTCGCGAGGCGTTGACCGCCGCCGGCATCCACGTCATCGCCGAGCGCGACAGCTACCGCAAGCAACTGAAGTGGTGGAAGGTGGGCGGCAGCGAAATCCTAGACGAGCGCACCACGCGCGCGCGCTTCGTGCCGCTGATCCCGTGCTGGGGCTACCGCTTCGTGGTCGAGGGCAAGTACTACACGCAGGGCATGGTGCGCAACCTGCGTGACCCGGCGATCTCATACAACTATTTCCGCACCAACGAGGTCGAGATCGTGGCACTACAGCCCAAGGCGCCGTATATGGGGGCCGAAGGCCAGTTCGAAGGGCATGAGGACTCGTTCCGCGACGCCAACCGGAAGCCATTCCCGTACCTCGAGTACAAGGTCGTGTACGACCAGAACGGCCAGCCGCTGCCGCCGCCAACACGAGCGCAGCCGCCGCAGGTATCGCCCGGCATTCTGCAGGCCTCGATGTCGGCTGCGCAGGACATGCGCAACGTCTCCGGCATCTACAGCGCCGGCCTGGGCGAGGACGGCAACGAGCGCAGCGGCAAAGCCCTTTCCGAGCGCCAGCGCCAGAATGAGGTCAGCAATTACCATTTCTACGACAACTGGACGAGGGCGATCTGTCACTCCGGTCGCGTGATCCTGGATCTGATCCCGATCATCTTCGACGTGCAGCGCGTGGTGCGGATCCTGGGCGAGGACGGCAAGCCCCAGTCGGTGACGCTGAACGAGAAGGAGATCGACCCGACCACGGGCGCGGTCCTGAAGGTCCTGAACGACGTGACGGTGGGCAACTACGACGTGGTGATGGACGTGGGTCCGGGCTACGACACCAAGCGCGAGGAGGCCGCCGAGCAGATGGTGGACCTGCTGCGGGTGATCCCGCAGGCGGGACAGGTCGGCGGCGACATCCTCGTGCGCAACCTGGACTGGCCCGGCGCTGAGCAGCTCGCCGACCGTCTGGCCGCTGGCAACCCATTGGCGCAGGCTGACAAGATGCTGCCGGAGGACATCCCGGACCAGGCAAAGGCCGTCATCATGCATCTGACGCAGCAGGTGCAGCAGCTCCAGCAGCAGAACCAGATGCTCACGGTGGACAAGCATTTCGGCCTGTCGAAGCAGGCGATGATCGAGTCGCACGAGGATCGGCGCCACTTGGCGACGCTGGACACGAAGCGACGCGACACCGATGTGCGGGCCGATACATCGATGTACGACACCGAGATGCGCGCCGCGGTCGAGCTGATCGGCAAACACCTGGGCATCAATCATGAGATCGCCAAGCTCTTCTCGACCGAGCGCATGGCCGAGCAGAAGGCGCAGCAGACGAATGGGGCGGCGAATGCGTAGATCAGAGCGCAGAGTGTTCTGCCGCCATACATTCGATGGGCCGCGCCAGCGCTTCGACCGAGCGCACTGGCGCCAGGAATCAAAAAAGCTAGATGTTCCAATGCGCCGGCTCCTTCGCGAGCAAGTTTTTTCGACGTACTGGATCAACCGTTCCGCCCCGGCCGGATGCCGGAGACACGATGGGATCAACCCATGGCAGTAACGACCACTGAATCACTCGCGCAATTCATGAAGGGCGAGATCCCGGCGCACGCCGTCGAGATCGAGCGGGCTGCCAAGCCTGACCCTGCCAAGCCGACGGATGCACCAGCGCCGGCGGCAGAAGCCGCTCCCAATGGTCACGACGCGATCGAGCAGCCACAGAAGGAGGCGGACGGCAGGAAAAAGCCGTCTGTTCTCGAAGAATTGATCGAAACCCGGAAGGAACGCAATGCGGCCCGCGACAAAGCGCGCGAGCTGGAAGGTAGCGTGGCTAACCTCACGCAGCAGCTCCAGACCGTGCAAGCCGAGATGGAGAAACTCGCGCAGGCTCCCGCTATCGAAGACGCGCCCCCGAAGCGCGAGCAGTTCACTTCCGATGCGGAATATGATGAAGCACGAATTGAGTATCTCGCGGAAAAACGGCTGATAGAACGCCAGATCGCCGAAGCCAAAAGCGAAGTCGAACGCATCAATGCGGAAATCGATGATCGCTATAGGGCTGACGCAACAGCTTTTGAGGCCGAGCATGAAGATTTCCGCAAGATGATCAATGACTGCAAGATCATTTTCCCGATGGCGCTTTTAGGCGAGATTCCTGCGTTAGAACATCCGGCGGCAGTGCAGTATTACCTGACTCAGCCAGATCATGCGGAAGAAGCGCGCAAGCTGATCGCGACTTTTGAACGCGACATCAAATTGCGGCGCTTCCCGTCCGCTGGCCTGCGAGCCCTGGGCATACTGGATGACAAACTCAAGCCGTCAGCCAAGAAACAGGAACTAAAGCCAACGAGTGAGAAACCTTCTGTAGCTGCTCCTGAAGTGTCAAAGGCACCGGCCCCGATCGAGCCTCTGAAGGGCAACGCCGCTCCAGGAGCGGAGCCCGAGAAGATGACGGCCGCGCAATACCGAGAATGGCGCGCGGCTCAGCTTGCAAAGCAGAGGAGACATTGATCGTGGGCTGGCATCTCACACAGGCGCGGGTGGACCCCGCACCGATGCCAGGAGCATTGAAAGGTGGCAAATCAACTTCTCAATATCTCCATGATCACGAACGAAGCACTGTTCGTGCTGGAGAACGAGCTGACCTTCACCAACTGCGTCACCCGCGAATATGATGATCGATTCGCGATCGCAGGAGCGAAGATCGGTTATACCGTCAACGTGCGCAGGCCTGCGCGCTTTGTCGGCACGGTCGGGCCGAACCTGAATGTCGAGGACTTCTACGAGTCCAGCATCCCGGTAACGCTGTCCACGCAGTTCCACATCGACACGCAGTTCACCGAAGCGGACCTGCTGCTGTCGCTGGACGAGTTCTCCATGCGCGTCATCAAGCCATCTGTGCGCGCGGTGGCAAACCGCATCGATGCCGATGGCACGCTCATCGGCATGCAGTGGGCATCGAATGCGGTGGGCGTTCCCGGAACGCCACTGTCCAGCCGCGCCCCTGCGCTGCAGGCCGGCGCGTTCATGGACTCCGAGGGCTGCCCGCCCGAAGAGCGCTGCCTGATCCTGGATCAGTGGACCCACTCGTACATGGTCGATGCGCTGGCCGGACTTTTCAACCCGCAGGCGCAGATCAGCGAGCAGTACCGCAAGGGCATGATGGGCCGCGACACGCTCGGCTTCGACTGGTACAAGGACCAGAACATGGTGTCCTACACGCCAGGCGCGGGCGGCGGCACTCCGACCGTGAACGGCGCGAACCAGGGGCTGACGGCCGGCTGGGCGCAGACCAGCAACATCCTGACTACGGCCTGGAGCAACACGACCAACGTCCTGAACGTGGGCGACATCGTGACCTTCGCCGGCTGCTATGCGGTCAACCCGCAGAACCGTCGCTCCTACGGTGGCAACCGGCTGCGTCAGTTCGTGGTGCGCCCGTTCGTCGGCACGCCAAGCGCCGGCACGTTCACCTCGAGCTTTGCGACCGCCAACAACGGTTCAGGGCCCGTGGGACCTTCGGCTGGAACGATCGCGGGCGGGTACTACACGTCGGGCGCCTCCACGGGCCCGCTGCAGTTCACGGTGGCCCCTGCCATCATCACCGCCGGTCAGTTCCAGAACGTCTCCGCCAGCCCGACCGCGGGCGGCGCGGTGACGATCTTCGGAGCTGGCTTCACGGGTTCCAGCCCGCAGAACCTGGCGATCCACAAGAGCTCGTTCACGATCGCCAGCGCCGACTTGCCGCTGCCGGGCGGGGTTCACTTTGCGGGTAGGGCGGCCGATCCGCAAACGGGCCTGTCGATCCGCGTGGTGCGCCAGTACACGGTGAACAACGACTCGATTCCCTGCCGGTTCGACGTGCTATATGGCTGGGCACCGATCTACTCCGAACTGGCCGTTCGGGCCGCTGGCTAAGGGAGGCCGATCATGAGCAATCCAGGACCGGCCATCACCGCAACGCCTCAGTACGTCGAGGGCGTCGCCAGCAGTACCAATCCCATCGTGTGGGGCATGCTCGGTCAGTCGTCCGTCGCGATCGTCGCGCCGGCCGACACGACCGAGGACGTGCTCGTCACGATCAATATCCCAGCCAACTACCTCGGGAACAATTCGCGCCTGAAGGTCTACACCAGCTGGACCTGCACCAATAACGGCAACGTCAAGACCGTGCGGGTGCGACTGGGCGGCACGGCCGGGACCGATTATCTCAACGGCGTGCTGACCTCGCTTGCTGGCGGCTTCGGCGAGTCCGAGATCACCGAGACCGGGGCGAACCTGTCGCAGCAGGGCGCTGGGTACCTGATGGTGGGGACGCCCGCCATCCAGTTCCGCGCACAGCAGACCGGAACGCTCGACATCACGGCCGCGCAGACTCTGGTCATCACCAGCCAGAAGGCAAACGCAGGCGATACCCTGACGCTGGTGAGCTATCGGGTCGAGCACTGGTACGGACAGTAAAAAGTTTCCTCCGCCGTTTTGCCGGGGCCTCCGGGCCTCGGTCTTTTCAAGGAGCAATGAATGCCAGGCGCTGCCGATATCTCGAGGGGCAACACAGCCCTGCAGATGGTCCTGCAGGAAACACTTACGCCGCCGAACGTTGGCGCGAACAACACGGCGGTTCAGACGTACACCATCAACGGGCTGCTGCTGCTCGACGTGGTCGAGATCAACCAGCTCTCCCACGTCGCGGGCCTATCGGTCGGCAACGCCTGGGTCAGCGCCGCCAATACGCTGTCGGTCCAATTCGTGAACAGCACGGCCTCGCCGATCAATTCGACTCCGGCGCAGAACTTCATGCTGGTGGTCACGCGCGGCAATCCGATTCTGTCCGCGGGCGGCTATTCGTTCCCGACCGCAATCGTCTGAGGCCGACATGCCAGACTATCCGAAGATGATGTACCGCGGCTCCTTCGACAGCACGGAAGCGTTGGAGGCGGCCTGGAACGGTCAGCTCGGCATCGAGCAAAAGACCGTGAGTTCGCAACAGGACGAGGAGGCCGCCAGCAAAGCCGGCTTTGTCACGCAGCCGGCCGACATGGTCAAGCTCGCGATCCCGACGCTGGGCGTGCCGAAAAAGGCTTCGCGGGACGAGCCGCTGAATGTCAACAGCTAACGACATCGTCACCGGCGGTCTGCGCTGCATCAACGCGTACGCCACCGGTCAACCGCTCGATCCGGGCGACGCGCAGGAGGCGCTCGGGCTGCTCAACGACCTGCTGGAGACGCTCGACATCGAGCACATCTCCGTGTTCTCGGCGATCGAGCGAGTCGTGACCTGGACGAGCGGCCAATACATCTACACGGTGGGCGCACCCGCATTGGGCACCTCTGGCGCCTCATTCATCGCGAACCTGACCAGCGGCCTGCCCACGTTCACGCTGCCCGGTGCCGTCCCGCCGAACATGACGCCGGGCGCGACGCTGATCGACTACGCGGGTGCCATCCCGACCAGCCCGCCGACCACGATCTCGCAGATCATTGGCACCACGGTCACGATGAGCGCGAATGCCAGCGCGAACGCCAACGCGGATCAGATCACCTATAGCGGGCAATTCAACTTTGCACTGCCCACGCGCATCACGAATGGGTATTCGCGCATCAGCACGATAGCGAACCTGGATTATCCATTCGAAATGCTGACGCAGCAGCAGTACTCCGACATCGGCATCAAGAATCTTCCGGGGCCGTGGCCCACGGGCGTGTACTACAACCGCCAGTACCCGATCGGCGAATTGCGCGTGTGGAAGGTGCCGCAGAACAATGCCGAGGCGCACCTATGGTGCGACTACAACATCACGCGCTTTGCGACGCTCTCCGACACGCTGATCGCGCCGGAAGGCTACACGCGCATGCTCAAGTACAACCTGGCGCTGGACCTGGCGCCGCGCTACGGGCGTCCGATCACGCCGGATCTGCTGCGGGCGGCGAACACGTCGAAGGCGGCCATCAAGGCTCTGAACATCAATCCGCCGCCTCAGGCGACGTTCGACTCGGCGATTTCAGGCAGTCAGAGGAAGCACGACGCCGGTTGGGTACTTCACGGAGGATTTAGATGAGCGGCACCAATATAGGCAGCAGCGTGAACCCAGGACCTGCACCTCAGGTTGCCACCAACCTGCAGCCGGTTCTCGGTTCCTTCGACAACAATGGGAATCTGCTGCAGCTCTACGGTCCCGGCACGACGCCGCTCAACATCGCTGTCAATCCGATGACCACGGCCGGCGACATCATAATCGGCGGAGCGGCCGGCGTCGAGCAGCGCCTTGCGATCGGCACCTCCACGCAGGTATTGACGGTATCTGGTGGCGTGCCCGTGTGGGCAGCGGCCAGCGGTGGCAGCTCGCCTCCGCCCGTTAATCCGCAGACCGGCACGACTTATACGCTCGCTCTGACCGATGCGCCAGCCTCATCGGCGAATCAGGGCACCGTGACCATGAACAATGCATCGGCCAACACGCTGACGATTCCGGCCAATGCGACCGTTGCCTTTCCGGTCGGAACAACCGTCTCCGTGATCCAGCTTGGCGCAGGACAGACCACCATCGCGATCACGACCGATACGCTGTTGAACCCAAGCTCGGTCACGGCGCGCGCGCAAAACTCCACCCTGGTGCTGCAGAAGATTGCGACCACCACCTGGGTTCTGGGCGGGGACATGACGTGAGATCGGCTCTAACCAAGCATCGCGCTGGGGGCGTGGCATCGCTCGCGCTGCTGCATCTTGATGGCACGAACGGATCGAGCACGTTTACCGACGTCTACGGCAACACGTGGAGCGCCGTGAACAGCGCCGTGCTATCCACTACCCAAGCCAAATTTGGTACGGCATCGCTTGCCACCACGAACAACAAGCACATCACGACTCCGGAAGCCGCTAATTGGAATTTCACGGGAGATTTCACGGTTGAGCTTCAGCTATATCTCAATACAAATCCCACGGGCGGTTTCAATGCTCTCATCTCCAAGGGAGCCCTTAGCACGCATTGGATTCTTTTTCAATTGAATACGACCGGTGGCATTGCAATGCTCTACTCAACCTCTGGAGGCACTTGGGGTTTCAGTATCAGCGAGGCAACCGCCATCACGACCGGTGCATGGCATCATCTCGCGCTCGTGCGGTCCAGTGGCGTCGGTACCGGATATTTGGACGGAACATCATTTGGCACGGCATCTCTTGCCGGAACGCTTTCTACCGATAGCTCCAGCGCTCTTAGCATCGGCGGTGATGCTGCTGGCAATGGTCAGGCCATCGACGGTTACGTCGATGAGATACGCATCAGCAACGTAGCTCGCTATACCTCAAACTTCACGCCACCCGTGGCGCCCTTTACCTTCTGATGCCAACAACTCAAGGCTACGATCCCGGCTTCGTGGGCGCTGCCTATGAGGCACCGAACTACCTGCAGGATACGCAGCGCTGTATCAATTGGTATCCGGAGATCTCGCCAGATCCGCATGCGAAGGAAGTGATCAGCCTGATGGGCGCGCCGGGCACGCTCGATCTCGTGACGCTTGCAGCCGGCAAGCCAGTACGGCAGGCGTGGGTCTTGCCAGGTGGCACGCGCACGCTCGCGGTGTGCGGGGCGAATGTCTACCTCGTCACGCAAGGCGTCGCCGGAGCTCTTACCGCAACTTCGGTCGGCACGCTCCTGACGCCGATCGGCCCGGTCCAGATCCGTGACAACGGCTATGTCGTGGTGATCGTGGATGGCGCTTACGGCTACACGTACTTGATCAACACGGGCGCTTTTGCGCAGATCACCGACCCGGGTTTCACCGGCTTTGCCTCACGCGTGGCGATGGTGGATGGCTGGTTCGCGTTCAACCAGGCCAACAGTCGCAATTGGTACATATCGCCGCAGTACCTGGGCATCAACGGCAACCCGAACCAGGGCCTGCAGAACACGCCATGGGATGCGACGCAGTTCGCCGTGGCCGATGCGACCGGGGACCTTCTCGTGTCGCTCATTGAGGACCAGCGCCTTATCTGGCTGCCGAAGGAGCGCGCAACGGAGGTCTGGTACGACGCGGGAGCGCAGTTTTTCACCTTCAACCGCATGCAGGGCGTGCTCCTGCAGATCGGCTGCGCCGCGCCTCAGTCAGTCGCGCGCGTGAGCAAGGGCCTGATGTGGCTGGCGGCGAACGAGCGCGGCCAGAACTTCGTGATCCGCACACAGGGCTTCGACTACGACCGCGTGTCCACGCACGCAATCGACTTCGCCATCAGCTCGTACGCGACCGTATCGGATGCGCTGGGCTGGACTTATATCGAGAACGGGCACGAATTCTACGTGCTGACCTTCCCGACTGCGGATGTGACGTGGGTGTACGACACGCTCTCCGGCCTGTGGCACGAGCGGCTGAGCTTCGATCCGGTCCTGGGCCAGTATCACCGGCACCGCGGCAACTGCGTCATCAACTTCCAGAACCGGCGCCTGATCGGAACGTGGGACACCGGAGCGCTTGCATGGATGGATCGGTCGTTGGCAACGGACGGCGTCAATCCGTTGATTTCGTGGCGGCGCACGGGGCACATTTGGGACAAGCAGTCGCGCCGTCGCGTGTTCCATCATCAATTGCAGATCGAGACTTCTCCTGGAGTTGGTACCGCTGGATTGATCGTCAGCAGTGGAGGCGGATCGGTGGCTCCAGCGGCGAATCAAACAGTCCTGCTGCATTTCGATGGTGCAAACGGCAGCATCATCATAGCTGACGCATATCCGAATCTTTGGCTGCCACATGGAGGCGCCAAATTATCGACCGCCTGGGCGAAATTCGGCCCGTCGTCTTTGCTGCTCAATGGCAGCACCGATTGGATCACGACGACGAGCGATCTTTTCCGTCCCGGATCAGCCGATTTCACTTTCGAATGCTTTGCCAATGCGACGAGCGTAACTGGATCGCAATGTTTGTTCGGCACCCAGTCTAATTCTGTGACATTCGACGGTATCATTTTTTTCTTGAATGCTGGCCAGTTGACAATGCTGTGTGCGAATTCAACCAATACGGCCTGGTTGGTGGCTCAGACTGCTGGCGCAATCGTCGCGGCGAATGTTCCGCATCACTATGCATTCGTCCGTTTCGGAAACAATTTCACCGCATATCTGGATGGCGTTGGACAATTCACGGTAACGGCCAGTGGCTCAATCGGCTCAACTGCGGCTGGATTGGCAATAGGAGCTGCGCGTGTTCCTGGCACCAGCAATTGGGCGGGTTATATCGACGAAGCGCGCGTGTCGATGGGGGTGGCGCGCTATACCGCCAATTTCACGCCGCCCACAGCACCATTTACGCCGGCGCTTGCACCTTTGACTAAAGTATGGGAGAACTTATCAACTGGATTCGCCTTCACCGGATTTACTTACACACGATCAGCGTTCGTGACTGGTTTCACGCCGGGCGTTGTCCGTGCCGTGGCATTGACGCATGTGACGCACACAAGCAACGACGGCAATGCATATCGGTTGAATCTTGCAACCGGGGCAGCTGTGGCGAATGACGTGCCAACCAGTTTCGAAAATGAGATCGCTTCAGGCGCCAGTTTTTTCAAGGATCTAGCGGGAAATGGCATGGGCCTTGTGATGCAGCACATTTCCGGCAACTGTGGTGCGTTCTCTCACTTCGTAGGAGATACCTCTTCGGGAAATCTGCCCAATCCGCCAATGTCATCGGATACAGGGGCCAGCCTTTACATTTGCAACAGCACAACAGCCGCGATCATCGGCGATGCGCTCGCTGCGATCACGAGGCCCAGCGCCATCATCACGGGCACATGGCGAGCGGTTGCCGTTTTCCCGTGCGCTACATGGCAGCATGTCGGAATCATCACCAAGGACAGCGGCGGCACGGGAAATTACTGGCTGCATGTTGTGGCGGTTTCTTCTGGCGGCGCCTGCTCTCAAGTCAACTACTACCAATTTACGCTTCCAAGCGACGGCTCAGTCGCAGCAGGGCTCGCCGCAGTCGGCGGGACAGTAGGAGCATGGACCGATCAGTTTTTCGATCGCGCCAGCAGTGCGATGCTTGAATCGAGCTTGACTTCCATGTGGACATCCGACGGAGCTGGCGGCGGTACTACGGTCAGATATTTTCAGGTCGGAACGAATGGGCAGGTTACGCAAACCGCCGCCCTCCTATATCCGGCCACGATCGGCGTCGGTTGGGCTTCAATTTACGCAGACAATGGCGTCATGGCTTACATGGCCGACAACTTCGCGCACAGCATCGCGCTAACGCAGCAGCCCGCTTCAGCTCAAGTGAACCCCGCTGCAAAACCACACATGATCCTGAAGTGGTCAGACGACGGCGGCAAGACTTTTGGCAACGAGAAGCAATTGCCGATGGGACAGATCGGTCAGTTCAAGAATCGCTCGGTCGCCTATAACCTGGGCTATTCGCGCGACCGCGTGTACGACCTGAAAGTGATCGACGCGGTGCCGCGTGATCTGATCGGAGCGACACTGATGACGGAGACCGAAATATGACGGTGCCTGTCCAGCCAACGGTCCCAGCGCCGGACATCCAGCAGCCGATCGCGCGCTATGACGCGACGAGCAAGAAGTGGATGTGCGATCCGGTCTGGTACCGCTTCTTCCGCTCCCCGCAGTTCACGGCGGCCTCGATCGGCGGCGGAGTGGGCGGCGGCAGCGGTCAGCCTGTGGCGCCTCCGAGCCCAGTCATGACCGGCTCCAACTCAGCATCGAGCACGTTGCAATGGCTGTCATGGGGCTTCTGAGTGGCATTCCAGACTGTCACGCCCGCGAAGCTTGGCCAGGCGGCGATGCTCACGAGTGCGTCGATCCTGTACAAGGTGCCGGCCTCCACGCGTACGTTCGTCAAAGACATCGACATCGGCAACACGTCGAGCGCGCCGATCATGGTGTATGTCTATCTCGTGCCGGTCGGCGGCTCGCCGGGGCCATCGACGGTGCTGATCCCGGGCATCTCGGTCCCCGGAAACTCGATCCTGCAGTGGACCGGTACGCAGGTTCTGAACGCGAACGACACTATCCAGATCCAGGCATCCGGCCTAGGATGCACGATCAATGCGAGCGGCGGCGAGGCCACCTGATGCCCGTGATGATCATTCCAAATCCGACACAGGGCGTGAACGTCCTGAACTTCCCATCGCCGCAGGTCGTCTCTGGCACGGTGACGGTGGCCAACTTTCCGAGTCCGAGCGCGCTGCCGGCCAACGCCGCACAGGAAATGAACGGACAGTTGCAGAAACTGACCGACTTCATGGAATCGGCGCTGGTCGAGCTCCGAGTGATCAGCACGTCGATTGCGCAGTTGAACGACGGCTCCGGGATCGATCCGGATGACATTCGATCGGACCCGCTCCTAGCGAGCCCATGAGGAGATAGGCCATATGCAGATCCAAGGCACAACCGTCACCGCGCTGACCAAGGCGCGGGAGACCGGCCCGCAAAACCTCATGCAGTTGTGGATGGGCGAGGTTGGCGTCTCGCAGGTCATGCCGCGCTACTCGGCGATGGCGAAGTCCGGTTTCATCTACACCGCCCGCGGGGCGCTGCAACAGCTCTCGCTGGCCGGCACGGCGATGACGGGCCTTGTCGTCTGGAATTCGAGCACGCCCGTCAACGGCGTCGATCTGCACATCCTGAAGATATCGGGCAACGTCGCCGTGACCTCCGCCACCATGACCGGGATTGCGCTGGCGCGCGGGACCGGCCAGGCGAGTGCGCCCACTAGCACAACGGCAGCCTCTGCCTATGGCAACAACTACCTGGGAGGGGCGGCGGGCAGCGGCAATGCGTACACCGTGGCAACCGTCGCCGTGGCGCCCGTGGCGATGTGGGATGTGCTGCACAACACCGCAGCCATTGCCACCACTGGCGAGGATGTCGGTTTCTACGAAGATCTGGAGGGCTCCGTCGTGGTGCCTCCGGGCGGGATCATCACATTCGTTGCGCTTGGCGCTGCCTCGGCGGCTGCCGCGGTCAATCTCGGAATCATGTGGGCCGAATTGCCGGTCTAGGAGATCAAATTGAGCGCAGCAATCTTCCGGCTGGTAGCGACCAACACTACGAACCTGACGCAGGTCAGGCAGCCCAGCGGCAACTTCGCTGGCCTGTATGTGTTCAACACGACCTCAACCGCGTTTTTCGTGAAGCTGTACGCGAGCGCAGCAACGCCGGTGGTCGGCACGACAACGCCATGGATGACCTACTACGTTGCGGCCTCCACAGACAAGTTCATCAACCCGACCGAGCCGATCTGCGCGAACGCGACAATCTGGCTCGCGACCACGGCGAACGCCGTTGATTCCGACACCACGGCGATCGGCGCCGGACCGATCATCCAGATTTTCGTCGAATGATCATGGACGCCACCGTCTTCCGCGAAGCCGTGGCCGAGATGCCGCAGGTCGCCCTGCCGACGCGGCACTTCTTCGCCGACGGCATGTACTGCCGCTTCCTGCCGCAGCCGGCCGGCGCCGTCGTGGTCGGCACCGTTCACAAGCGCGAGCACTTTTTCGTGGTGGCGAGCGGCACGGTGCGCGTCACCGAGGACTGGGGTTCATCGGCGATCGAGTACGTTGCTCCGACCCTGCTGGTATCGAAGCCGGACACGCAGCGCGCGGTTCTGGCGGTGACGGACGCCGTGTGCCTGACGATTCACCGTCTGGAGCGCCGCACCAGCAATCCGGATCCGGTGCTGGACCTCGCTGAGATCGAGCGCGAACTGGCGTGCGACCCATGACTGAGATCGATGTGAAAGATCTGGGCGTGACGCACCACTTCGGCGGGGGCGTGTATGTGAAGGAGACACGCATCCCGGCCGGGCATGTGCTCGTGCAGCATCGGCACCTGTACGACCACCTGTCGCTGCTGGCCGCCGGTCGGGCGCTGCTGACACGGACGGGCGTGTCGGTCGAAGTGGCAGGGCCGCAAGTGCTCACTATCGTGGCGGGCCAGCTTCACCGAGTCGCGGCGATCACGGACTGCCTGTGGTTTTGCATCCACGCGACCGAGGAGACGGACGAAAAGGCCGTCGACCAGGTGCTGATCGAACCGATTCTGCCGTCGACCACCGACGAAATGCGCCAACTTGCGAAGGGAGGCCAATGAAGATCGAGCTGCTCGAGCGCGGCATCGACGTAGGTGGCCTGCAATCGGCCTTGGCCGCCCACCCGGACCTGTGGAATCAGCACCAGGCGCGCACCGCCGATCCGGCCTCGCCACATCATGGCCTGGACGATATCTGGCTGCGCTTTGCGCCGCAGGCGCGGCTGACCGATGGTCCCCATCAATCGCAGTGGTATCCGAGCGCCTACGCGCTGCGAGCAGCGATCCCGGCTGTGGAGGCCATATTCGAGCGCTACGGCGGCCAGGCGCTCGGCGGTGTCCTCATGACACGGATTCCGGCGGGGCGCTCCTGCAGGCCGCATATCGACCAGGGATGGCATGCGCGGGCGTATGAGAAGTTCGCACTCCAGATCCATGCGGCGCCCGGGCAGCGCTTCTGCTTTGAGGGCGAGACGCTTGAGACAGCGCCCGGCGACCTTTTCTGGTTCGACAACCAGTACCTGCACTGGGTCGAGAATCCGACCGCGCAGGATCGAGTCACGATGATCATTTGCCTGAAGAGGTAACCGGGTGCCCTGGGGACTGGCTGCGGCAGGCATCGCATCGGCGGCGGCCGGAGCGTATTCATCGAGCACGGCCGCCGGGCAGGAGGTGAGCGCCGGCCAGAAGGCGATCAATCAGCAGCAGCAGATGTACGGCCAGACGCAGGGCAACGTCCAGCCGTTCATCGGCGAAGGACAGCAGGCCTCCGGCTACCTGTCGCAATTGCTCGCCCCGGGCGGCCAACTCACGCAGTCGTTCTCGCCCACCGACTACCTCAACAATCTGGACCCGTCCTACGGGCTGATGAAGAACGTCGGCCTGCAGACGATGAACGCGCAGGCCGGCGCTGGCTCCGGCGCGCTCAGCGGTGCCGCCCAGAAGGGTCTGGCGTCGTGGGCGGAGGACTACGCCAGCACCGGCTACAACAACGCGTTCAACCGCTGGCAGACGCAGCAGAACGCGACCTACAACCGCCTGATGGGCATGTCGCAGCTCGGACAGAACTCGGCGCTCGGGCTCGGCCAGATCGGCGCGGGATATGCGGGGCAGATGAGCAACGCAATTACCGGAATCGGCAATGCGCAGGCGGCCGGGACGATCGGGACCGGCAACGCGATCGCGGGCGGCATCAACAACCTGGCAGGCTATGGTGCGATGGCTCAGCTATTGCAGCAGAACCCGCAGAGCGGCGCGCCGAACTACCAGCAGACTGGCCTGATCAGCCCGTCCTCGTTCAGTCGGTAGCCCATGCCGCTCGATCCATCCGTCATTCTCGGCGCGCAGTCGCCTAATCCGGCATCCACCATGGGCGCATACCTGAACCTCGCCCGCGGCGTGCAGGGGTATCAGACCGGGCAGATCGAGCAGCAGCAGGCGCGCACACAGCTCCAGAGCTCGCAGATCGATCTGCAGAAGCAGCAGCAGCAGAATCAGGAGCGCCAGGCGCTGCAGGACTTCACATCGAATCCGGACAATTTTCAGACTAATGGCCGGATTGACATGGACAAGATCAATGCGGCGGTTCCCAAAATCGCTCCGCTGACCGGCCCTGATTACATGGGTCGGATGGCGACGCTCTCTAGCGCGCAGACGCAGGCGACTACGGCCAAGCAGAACCTGAGCACAGAGCAGCGCAAGCTGTTCGCCGGACCGCTGGCTGTGCTCGGGCGGCAGGGCATCAAAGATCCGAACGCGTACCTTTCCGAAATCGACAACGTCGTCAAGGAGAACCCGGGCAACACGGATCTCGCGAGCCTCGCCAACGCCTACAAAACGATGATCCCGATGACCAATCCGGATCACCTTCCGGACACGGCCATTCGGTCCTCGCAGGGTCTGATCAGTCCGGAGAGTCAGGCGACGACATTAGCGCCCACTGCAACGCCTGTGGACGTGGGCGGCGGCAACGTACGCACGCAGATCTCGCAGCCATCGGTGGGCGCGCAGCCGCCGTCAGTCTCGATGGCGCCCGGTACCGTGGTGCAGAAAACGCTGCCGCTTGGCTCGCAGTACTTCGACACCGCGCGCGGCCAGACGATGACGATCGCGGGCGGCGGCCAGGCGCTGCCGGCCGCTCCTGTGCTCGGGCAGGAGGCGTCCGTGGGAGGCACGGCGGCCACCATCAACCGCGACTGGGATCAGACCGTGGCATCGGCCACGAACGCCCCGCGCGATATCGGCATCCTACAGACCATCAAGCAATTGGCGCCGGCGGCGGCGACTGGCCCGGGCGCAGATCGGCGACTGCTGATCGACAAGATCGCTGGCGCGCTCGGCATGGACTCGAAGCAGATGCAGGCCACGGCGACCGACGAGCTCGCCAAGAACCAGAATATGTTAGCGCTCGCTGGCGGCAATACCGATGCTGCGCGCACGCTAGCAGAAGTCGCCAATCCGAACTGGCACATGACGAAAGAGGCGATCGCCGGTACGGCTGACCAGCTCATCGGCCAGCGCGCGGCGGCGGCAGCCAAGATGAAGTACCTCGCCCCCGCCAAGCAGGCGGCCGACGCCGGTCACCCTGAGAGCTACAACGCCGGGCTGCAGCGGTGGTCGGATCCGCAGAACGGGCTGGGCGATCCGCGCGCCTATCAGTACCAGTACATGACGCCGGCCGAGAAGCAGACGCTTAAGAAATCCATGACGGATCCGGCCGAGCAGGCGGCGTTTGGTGCCAGGCTCAGGCGTGTGCAGGCCGCTGGGCTGATCGGACAATGAGCGATCTTGGCGCCGAGTGGGACTCGCTGCCAGCGACACAGGCGCCGCCCGACGATAGCGGTCCGGTCATCGAGATCCGCGGCACGGCCTCCAGCGCGCCAGCGCCATCGAAGAAGGACTACGCGGCAGAATGGGATTCGCTCCCGACTGCTGCGGTTCCAGCCGCGCCGGCCGCTCCAAAGGCTGCGCCTGGACCTGCCCCACCCGCTACCGAGCAGCCGATCGACCTATCGAAAGACGATCTGCTGCGCGAGGCCGGGCGTGGCGCTGCCGAAATTGGCACGCATTTTGCCAAGGGAACCGCGCAGCTGGCCGCTACCGCTGCTGGTAACATCTACGACGTTGCGCGCGGCGGATCGCTGCAGGCGCCGCTGACCTCCGGCCAGAAGATGTCGGACTGGATCGGCGGCCTGGGCGGCGAGCCGCAGACCTACGTGGGGCGGTATGGCAACCAGGCAATGGATTGGGTTTTTTCGCTTCCTGGCCGGCTCGGTGGGAAGCTTGCTGACGTGGCTGCTGAAAGCGGCGCTCCTCCTGCCGTCAGCGCCCTTCTTTCTGCTGGCCCGGCTGTTGGGCTGGCGCTCGCCGGCGGCCGAGCAAAGATTCCACGTGAAACAATCGAGCCGCGCGTCGAGCCAGGCACCGCTACAGGGACAGGTACTGGAACCGTGGCAGGGACCGGGGCTCGAGGTGGGGCCACCGGGCAACCGGTACAGGCCGGTTCCGTGGCAGGAGGTCCGAGCGGCGGCGCAGGCAATGCAGGAGCTGGAGCAGGAGGCGCAGCGCCGGGCCTTCCTTCGGTCCCTGCGGGCTTCGAAGGGATAGCGACTCCAGTCGAGCATCTTCCGGCCGCGGCGCAGCTTTCCAGCCCAGCGCGGCAGTTTTTCCCGTCCGTCAAAAAGTCCACGATCGGCGCCGACCTGCCGGAGCCGGCGCAGGCCGAACGCGCCCAGGTGATGCAGGCGGTCGGGATCGATCCAACGGATGGGTTCCGCGAAGGCGCGCTGAAGGGCAATCCGAAGACGCAGGCTAGCGAGGTCATGACTGGCGAGACGCCGGGTCCGCTCGGCAACGTCTATCAGAAGAAGTTTGCCGACGAGCAGAACGCGCTGCGCAGCTACGCGCAGGACATCAAAGACGCTGCGGGCGGCACGCAGTCAGGCCCGGAGTTGCCGCAGGAGCAGGCCGCCTACCTGCGCGGCCAGAATATCGTCAAGCCACTGGACATGCTCGACCAGTTCTACAACCAAAAGGCGTCAGACCTGTACGCGCAGGCGCGCGCCAATGGCGCCGCATCGGTGCAGAGCACACAGCTCGACGGGCTGCTGAAAAACTCCGATTTCCGGCAGACCCTGATCGCTCAGGGTAAGCGCCCGCTACTGGATGCGCTCGACGCGCAGGTCGATCGCTTCCATAACGAGGGCTGGGGCGATCAGCAGGGGCCGAACACGGTTGGCGCGGCCGAAGCTTTCCGGCAATGGCTGAATCAGACCGGAACGGCAGAGACCGGCCGCACGATGTCGCAGGTCAAGCAGGCCCTCGACAATGACGTGGCCCAAGCCGGTGGCGCCGAGACATTCAAGGCCGCGCGGGCAATGTGGCAGCAGTACAAGGAAACGCTCGGTGATCCGAAAGGCATCAGCTCACTCTTGGAGGACGACAAAGGCAATCGCACGGTGCCGTTCAATCAGGTGCCGCAAAAGATCGCCGGCATGCAGGATCTGGATCAGTTCAAGCATGTGATCGACACGCTCAAGGGCATCCGCAACATCGAAGGCATCGATCCGGCGATCGTTGATGCTTCAAACAATGCGTTGCGCGAAATCCGCCAGCAGTTCGCGGAGAGCGCGGTCAATGCCGGAGCGACCACGGAATCCTGGAATCCGCGCAACTTCAATAAGACCGTCAACGCGAACGCTTTCCGCATGGGCCAGGTCTTCACGCCAGCCGAATTGCAGCGGTTTCGCACACTCAACGATGCCGGCTTCGTGCTGGAAAACCAGACTCGCTATCCGGGCGCGGTCGTGCAGGGGTTGTCGCTCGTTCATAGAGGCGCGATCCAGCTCGGGGCAGGTGCAGCTGGCGCTGCGGCTGAATTGGCTGCGGGCGGCGGCATGAGCGGCGGGGCGGCGGCTGGCTTTGTTGGCAATCGCATGGGCGCGTTTCTGACCGATCGCATGGGCATGGCGCGTGCGCAGCAATTGCAGCGCCAGATGCGATCCAACGCCGAGAAATACTTCCCAGGAGCCAGCGCGCCATGACCGTCGCAATCGCCCCGGCGCTAGGTTTCGGCGCGCAGCGTTTTCTCAACAACCTGCAAGGCATCACGCCCAACGTCAACGGGCTGATCAACACCTACGCAGCCGGAACCGGCACGCCGCAGGCGACGTTCACCGACTCTACGGGCGCCACGCCGAATCCGAACCCGATTGTTCTGGATGCGAATGGGCGCGTGCCCAACGAGATCTGGTTCACGGCCGGCCAAGTCTACAAGCTGGTCGAGACCGATCAGTTCGGCACGGTCATCGGCACCTGGGACAACGTACCGGCCACCGCGAGTGCGGCCGATATCGCGAACCTGCAGGCGCAGATCACCGCGTTCGCAACATCCTTCACGACGGGCGCTCTCACCGTCACAGGCGCCACGACGCTGAATGCGCTTTCGGTTGGCGCGATTACCGGCACGGGTTCAGTCAACATCGGCACCAACACGATCACGTCTGGCGCGATCACTTCGACCGGTGCATCGTCGCTCGGCTCGCTCACGCTCACGAGCGGCAACTTGGCGATGGGCGGGTTTTCGATCACGGGCGGCGCCAACGCGACTTTCAGCGGCACGGTGACGGCCGCCAGCTTCACAACCACGGCGCTGAACGCGGCCTCGTTCCTGACGGGAGGCGTCACGAACAGCGGCAACATCGTCAACTTCAATACCAGCGGGACATTGAGCGGCAGCGGTATTACCAACACAGCCGGCACGATCACATTCGCCAACGCCGGAACGTATGACGTGCTGTTCAGCGGCCTTTTCTCCCAACCATCGGCATCGATCAACATAAGCACCACGATCTATTTCGGTGGCACGGCCAACACGATCGTGGGCCCGGTCGCTGCCAACGGTCAGCAGATGTCGATCACGGGCGCTAATGGCGATGTCGGTGCGGCCTACAGCATGCGCGCCATCGTCATCACCAACGCGGTCAATCAAACGCTCACCGTCAACTCAACCTTGGCGTTTAGCAGCAACTATCAGGTCACGGCTGGGGCCTACATCACCATCAGCCAACGATAGGAGGTCAGCATGAACACCTTTCTCCCGTACGTGATCTGCTTTGCCGCCGGCGGTGCGCTGGTGGGCGCGTGGTGGTGGTGGATCAATCACAGAGCCAAGGCCAGAGCGTTGCTTCAGGGAGCCGAGCAGGTCGCGAAGAAACTGTGATCGAGCAGGTATGGACCGTTGTGCAGGCGCATCCTGAGACAGATCAGATCGAGATCATCGCGATGCTGCCGAAGGCCCTCGAGCACCACGCACGGACTCTCGCGCAGACGCTATCGATCGGCGCTCCGCACAATCGCGCCTCCGCGTTGCTGATGAGCAAGGCCGACGCCGTGCGCGCGCTGATGTTGACGCAGTTCGGGATGGAGTTGACGCTTAAGGCCATCGCATCGACGGATTCAGGATCGCCCTGACCTCCTTTTCCTGCGATGGGCATTAGCGCGAATCGGGTTACTGTGCGCACTGCGGCGTCACAGGAGCTAAGGAGATGGCCGATTCCACACCGGCGGCCGAGGCCCTGACCGCCGCGACCACTCCTACCTCGGCGCGGACCTGGGCCGAGTGGTTCGTGTCCCACCTGAACACTGCCGATATCGTCCTGGTGGTCCTGCTGCTGGCTGCCTGCTGGGTGGTCTGGAAGGCCCAGCAGCGCACTGATTTCGATTTCGCCGACATGCTCAAGGACGACACGACGGGCAAACCCACGGCCCTGCGCATGGCGATCCTGGGAAGCTTCGCGATCTCGAGCTGGGTCGTGATGCACGACACGCTCGCCAACAACCTGTCGGATCAGCAGTTTTGGGCGTACCTTGTCACCTGGTCCGGCGCGGCAATTCTGCGATACGTCGCCGAGCGCTGGAATGGACAATTGCCGTGGAGCCGGCCAGATGAGCGCCGACCATAACGACGGCCTAACGATCGCGCAGCTCGTGCGTGTGGCTGCCGCTCAGTTCGTGCGCGAGGCGCGGCGCGGGGCCGATCCGATGGGCTTCCGCTTCGACCTATACCGTCAGGTGGAAGTGCCGGACCGGGCGCTCACGGTGCTCAAGCGCGCGCACCTGGTCGCGGTACGAGTGAAGGTGACGTGCGAGTCGATGGTGTTCGAGGGAGCAGCAGCCAGCAGCGCGGTCATCCCGCCGGCTTCTTTGCCGTCACGGTGATCCGCTGGGTGCGCTCGGCGTAGCGCTGCTGCCAACCTGCGACCTGGCCGGCGAGTTTGCGATTCGCTTCTGCAAGTCGCTGATTTTCCCGTTGAGCTTCTTCAAGTAGTCCGGCACCTTCGCCGACGGTGTCGAGGAGGGTTCCGACGGCGTCGGCGATTCCAACAGCTCGGGCGATGCAGGCGTCTCCACTTCTGCGGCTGTCGGCGAGCATGGCTTCGAGGTCGTTGCGCATCCCGACGTTGCGAGAAGTAAAAGCAGCCATATGAGCGTCTCGTTGGCGAAGCGCAGCGGCATGGTGATCCCTTTCGTCTTCGATGATTGCGTTCAGGTGCGCCTCGCGCGCGGCACTATGGTTTCGCTCCAGATCGAGCGAAGCGGCCCACGCAGCGCGCGCTTGCCTTGCCAGGTCCTGATCGACGTACGCCTTGACCTCCAGGCCGGCGCCGAATGACAGCATCGCAGCGCACAGGCCGTAGATCAGCGCGGCGTTGCGCGTGCGGCGCCTGGCTTCGTGCAGTTCTTCGTTCGTGGTCATCGACGGCGCCCTTCCGTCTCCAAAATCGACATTCTGCGACCAAGTTCCGAGATCCGATCGTCGCGCAGCGCGAAGTCCCGCGAGGCATCGCCCTGCTTGTACATCTCAGCCCGCACTTCCTTGATCTGTTCAGCGATGATCGGGATCGGCGCCAGACGGCTGTCGATCCAAAGGACGGCCCCGCCGTACAGCAGCAGCAGCCCGGCCGCGGTCGGCAGCTTCAGGCCAAGGTCCTCGATCGACCAGCCGCCCGTCCGGCGCGGCGTCGTCTCGCCCGTGTCCATATCGATCGCCCGCAATCGCTCACCCATGCCGAAATCCTCGCCTTTTCCAGCCCGTTTGAAGGCTTTAGCAA
>Ga0210404_10000186_pt1 | contig 39684 bp, 33 predicted proteins | sample IncBWH28MmetaG_FD_155455 | JGI IMG/M metagenome (GOLD analysis project Ga0210404, IMG submission 155455) | Forest soil microbial communities from Barre Woods Harvard Forest LTER site, Petersham, Massachusetts, United States - Inc-BW-H-28-M | ecosystem: Environmental > Terrestrial > Soil >... | reverse complement strand
GCCTCGACCCGGTGATCGATTTTCAGCAGTTCACGCTTTCGCCGGATGCAAAATACCTGGCGCTGAACTCGTTCCACCAGCACGCTACCGGCAGTTTGTGGCTGGTTGACTTGGCGACGGATACAACTACCCCACTCACGATCGATCCGCACGCGCAGTCGGATCCCGTTTGGTCGCCGGACTCCCACTATGTCGCGTTCAATCTTCTTCCTAACGGCGGAATTAATCCGCCGTTCTTGGTTGAGAAAATCGAAATTGCAACTCAGCAGGCGCTGCGCATCTATGGCGACAACGAACCGCACTGGGTAGAAGAGTGGTCCGCGGACGGCCGCTTTCTGCTCACACACGACACAAAAACTTTTTCGATTATTCCTGTCGCTGGTAACAGCAAACCTGAAGCGCTGTATTCGTCCACCTTTGTAAAGGATGAGTTTCACTTGTCTCCTGACGGGCAGCTTATCGCTTACGGGGAGAACCCCGCCGGCAGATGGGAAGTTTTTGTGGCGTCGTTCCCGTCATTTCACAACATCACTCAGGTTTCTGGAGCGGGAGGCGCACAGCCCCGCTGGCGCGGTGACGGCCGGGAGCTCTTTTTCATTGATCTTGAAGGAAAGATGATGTCAGCAACCGTTGAGCGCGGGTCCGGGCCGAAGATCGGCGTTCCAAGGCAACTTTTCGCGACAGGACTGATACCAGATCCCACGATCAACCAGTATGCAGTGACCGCAGACGGACGTAAGTTTCTGGTGCTGGAACCACGAAAAGGTTTCAACGAAAGTTACTCTGTCGTTCTTAACTGGCTTGCCACGGTGAAATAACGCCTAGTGAACCGTCGGGCGGCGATGAGTACTTCAAGTTGCCGAATCCCCAGCTTCTGATCGCATTGTATTCGCCTAGTGCCCTACTGGAAACCGGACTGCGAATGTGCCTTCCGGAGAAATGCCGCCACGGGATCGCATTCGATGCCGAACAGTCCGTTCTCCGCAGTCCGGTTTGGTTGGGAATAATCGCGAAATACGGGCAATTGTCGCGTATTTTGGAGGAAGAACAGCCGACTTTCTCTGCAATCCAGACTGCGTGGCGGAGAGGGAGGGATTCGAACCCTCGGTACAGGTGTTTAGCCCGTACAACGGTTTAGCAAATGAATCATTCTCGCCGCCCTCACTCGTAGTAAAGCAACTTACAGTCGGAGCCGAGGCTTCCAGGTCGGGTTCAGAGGCTATCATTCGGCAGTTATTGTGCTCCGCTTTGTGCTCCAAATTCCAGATTCAGGTCCTGCAAGACCTCCCTCTCAAGTCCGTCTTAAATCCGTCACGCCATCCACTCACGCCCGCAATCTTTCACAATCCTGCGATCATGGAGGGAGAATCCGGGTGCAGAGCGAGCCGGGGCGAGGGACGACATTTGTAATCGAGTTGCCGAGGGGAACGTGATAATTCCGTGGTTATCAGCCGCCTTCGAATCCCTTAAGACGCTGATCGAGTGGGTTCTCGGCATCATCGTTGGCCTCATCGCTCTTTCAGTCGTCGGTCGGCTTTGCCTTAAGACGGTTCGGACGACATTTGACATGGCGGCGTGATCCGCAGACTGGAGATGGTTATGACATCGATGATTCTAAAGACGCAAAGAATTGATTTCGAAGAACTTGGCCACAAAACAATGGTGGAAACCGGCGATGAGATGATCGCGAAGGATATCTGCTATGGCAAACCAGATTTCACCAAGTTGAAAGAAATTCATCTGGAGGAGCTAGCACGACGATTCCGAATGCAGCGGATCGTTTTCACGGCCGACGTCTCTCGGCATCCCAAGGACCTAATCGAAATCCTGACCAAACAAAACGCTTAGATCGTTCGCGAAAGAGCCCGTGACACGTCAGGCGCTCCTGCAGACCGAACTTTCCGGACAGGTCTAGACTTACGGCCGATAAGCTGTTTTTCGATTAACTTCCGCTTAGCCCGTTACTCGCGTGCAGTCGCACCCTGGCGTGGAAAAAGCAGCTGACTGAGGAAGAGTGGGCCAACCTAAGGGTTGTTAACGTTGCGAGACATCGAGCCCGTTATAGGAATGCGGCTACTCAGTACTTTCACTGGTTGTTCGGAGACAACGGGCCAGCGTGGGGGTATCCGGGAGAGAGGGTTTATGTCGAAAAGATACAGCTGGGGCGGTAGCAGCAATGACATGACAAAGTAAATCGTCTGTTCGGATTTCGTAACAAGCCTGCTCTTCGTTAATGCGTTAATGTGCAATTGATATCCCTGTGTTTCCATCCCTTGACATTGCGGGCACTGCGGCGTAGCTTGTGTGCGTTCGGCGAAGCGAAGGATGAAGAGATTTCTAAGCTTCTCATCTGAGGGGCTTCTACTCGCCGATATCCCCACATTTAGGGTTTTAGTGTGCAGGTTGACGGCAAATGGACCGTCGAAAGCGGCTCGATCTGATCGATTCGTGAGAATCGCGGAGGTATTGTTGTGTCACAAAGGATACCGCTCTGCGTTGTAGTGCCAATGCTTTTCGTTTGTATCCTTCGCGCGTACCCGCAGCAGGCCGCCCCGAGAACAGAAGAACCTGATCAATACAGCCCCGGGGAGACTTTTGCGCAGGCTGACACCCTCGTTTCCAGCGGCCAGCAGTCCGCGGCTATCGAAGTTTACAAAAAAATGCTGACTCACGTGGGAATCCAGATTCCTGAAGATGCGGCCCACCCAATCAAGCCAGAGACAGTCAAGGATCCCGAACTCGCAGGAGAAATCCTTGGCCGGCTGGCTCAAGTAAGTTTAAGTGTTGATTTTGAACCGCAGGGTGGCAAAGCCGGTGATACAGAGCAGCAAGAGAAAATGGCCCGCAGGCGTGACGTTGGACACTGGGCCGTGAAGGCATCCATTTCACTGTTGGAGTATGCGCGTGATCATTTCCACGATCCCCAGGTGGGACTATTTTCTCTGGACAAGCGGATCAGAATTAACCAAGAGCTCAGGCTTGATTATGACCTGCTGATTGAGGACATCCTCGCTCTGACCTATCGCCTGGGCGAAGACAAATTACTCCTTTACGCATTTGCCAAAGATCTCCAGTCGCGGTCCCGGATGTTCCTGGAAGCATTGTGGGCTCGCCGGGCCATTGCGAAGTTTTATCCGGAAGCGCCACAGGAAGAAAAGCAAGCTTTAGTCCAATGGCTTTCCGCCGGATACCGTTTTGGTTATCTGCTCAGCGCTCTTCGGAGAGAGAAACAGGAAACCACGCCACGACGCGAAGTTGTGGATTGGTTGGAGCACGAAACTGAGGGCGCACTCGGAGATCTGCGTCAGCGCAGCAAGGAGTTAATGGGTACGAAGGACCAGAAATTTCTTAAGAAGATTGGTGATCTCCCAATGTACCCCAATAGCGAACTTGGCGCCGGATTTCTCGTGAAGCCAGGATTGGGCAAGCAGGAGATTCTTGTACAGTATCGTATAACCGCCAAGAACGTATATGCCTTTGTTTTTCCTGTGAGAGTGAAGAATTCTGACAATCCAGAAGTCATCAGTCTTAATGTGGCGCCGGATTCATTAGCACAGCATGTCGCCAATTACGTTGCCAAGCTAAGAAATAGAAGCGCAAGCTGGAAAGAGACATCGAAAGCTCTTTATGTCGATGTTTTTTCGCAAATCCTTCCGTACCTGCAGGGCAAACAACGGGTCTTCATCGTTCCCAGCGGAATCTTGAACCAGCTCCCATTTCAGACCCTGATTGATCCCCGCACAGAGCAGCCCATGGTTGCTCAGTACAAAATCTCTTTGCTGCCCAACGCAGAACTCCTGGGACTCATGCTGGGGCTCACGGATGATAAACACCCGAATACAGGGGCGCTGGTGGTGGGTGTGGGTGAATTCAGATCACTGCCCGGTCTTCAACAGAGCGAGGCGGAGGCGCAGGCAGTGGGGAACGTCCTAGGCAATTCTGCAAGGGTTCTTCTTGCTTCGCGAGGCCAAGCCACCCGGGATGAAGTCTTGCGAGCGGGGCCCCGGTACTCCGTAATTCATATCTCAAGCCATGCGATTTTTGATCGCCGCGCGATGTATTCGCGAATTATTCTCAAAAATCAGGCCGGGGAAGATGTCCCCCTGACCGGGTTCGACTTCCTTCAACCCCAATTCAGCCTGATGGGAGGACTCGTGACACTGAGCGCTTGCGATTCAGGCTCAGAACAGGTGGATGAGGGCGAAGACGCATTGGGCTTGACCCCCGCCCTGCTCCTCGCCGGTGCTCGTGTAGTTGTCGCCAGCATGTGGGTGGTCGAGGAAAAGTCAACCAGCTTGTTGATGGTGAAGTTCTACGAAGGATTGCGCGAGGGGAAGGATGTGGACACCGCACTGTATGACGCCGAGATATGGTTGCAAACAACTCATCCCGAATACTCTGATGCTCATTTTTGGGGGTCTTTCCTGGCCATCGGAGACGGACGTTTCAAACTTCCAGGATTGGCAAAAAAATGAAGTTGATCTCAACGCTTTGGCAGAAAATGACCCAGTCACTCGGGCTCCTGGGCCAGTTGCTTCTGGATCTATTTCGCAAACACCTGGTGCATGCCGCCATCCTCGCCGCTCTGCTGTTGCTGCCAAGCTATCGCTTCTATGACCTGGAAGAGAATATTTATGACTCCCAGCTCAAGGTCAAACATCTTCTGGGAAACTGGGTCCGCCCTTCAGTGCCACCGGATATTGCCATCATCGGCATTGATGACCAGGCGCGGCGAGCTGACAGCTCCGGACGTCTAAACAAGATGCCGCCAATCTCGCGTTCCTACCTTGCCGACCTTCTGAGAGCCATCCAGGGTTGGAAACCAAAGGCAATCGTTCTGGACGTATTCCTGGATCATCCGGCGGAACAGGCAGCGGATGATCTAGCTTTGGAAAAATCAATTCGCGGAGTACGTGACAAGGGAATTCCTGTTGTATTCGCCTGTCGCCTGGGAACCACGGGCGGAATGCGTGCCCCCTTGCTTCCTGTTCATCCGTACCTGGACACAGCGAATCCGCTGGTGGGAAATGCGCACGTAATGGCTTCTTCCGTGGATGGCGTGATACGTAGAGCTGCCGTTGCCACGCCGGTTCTGAAGGAGGCAGAGCTTGTGACGATCCTACAGGCGGGCATGGAAGATCAATTGCGCTTCTACCAGCTTGATGCATCGCGACCCGGAGATGGCGCGTACTACTTCTGGACGCTCGCCGGAGTTGCGCTGCTGTCGTCGGAAGAGGAAGCGCAGAGAGCGCAACTGCTCCGGATGCTCAAATCGGCGCCATTCTTGATTGATTTCTCCACACATCCCAGTCACGTCTACGCAAGCTATTCCAGTGCCCAGGTTTTGAGCGGAAACCTCGATGGCTCACTCGTGAGTGGGAGAATCGTCTTGATAGGTGTCAATGGTAGCGAATCGCCGGATCGCCACCCAACCCCGCTGTCTGCCCGCAGCTTGTCAGTGGAGCAATACTGGTCATTGGAGCCCGTCTATGAGCAGCAGTTCAGTGGAACGGAAATTCAGGCATACATTATTCACACGCTGGAAAGTCAGTTGCGTGCCACTGGAGGAATCCGAGAGGCAAGCACTTTCCCCCTTCTTGCGCTCGGGCTTGGCCTGGGGATAGCGGTGCTCACAACCCTTAACCGTTTAACCCTTGGGGCCTGGGCTGCGCTCGTGATCTGCATCCCGGTGGTGTACGTCGTTGTCGCAACCTTACTATTTCAAGTCAGCGCAGTCTACTTGCCGATTCTGCGCCCCATTGCCGCATACCTCCTGGCTACCGGCATCGGATTTGGAATCCTCACGGCGCGGTTGAATCATGCCTCTGAAGGAGAATTGAAATGAGCTTGAAGCATTACGGGATTGGCCTGCTTCGCATTGGGTGGCTGATCCCTTTGTTCTTGACTATCGTTCCATTGTCATGCCTGGCACAGCAGCCTGCGTGCCAGATTTTTGTGGTATCCGGAAAAGTCGAAGTCAAAGGGCAGGATAGAGAGACATTCATTAACTCCAAGGGCAACGTGCGCAGCGGTGAAGAAGTGAGGCTCGCAAGCGACGCGACCATTGCTTACCTCAACGTGGGAGCGCGAGTGGAGCGCCTTGAACCATCCAAGGTCTACCGCGTTGACTGTGGAGAAAATGCGGCGCCCCAGGACGCAACGACAGAACGGTTTGCTCGCCTGATCGATCGTCTGCTGGTGAAAGAAACTACCACAAGTTCTCCCCTCGGGTATAAAGGCGGCCAGACCGGCAGCACCGGACTGAAAATTTTGCTTCCGCGCGGCCAAACAAACATTCTGGACAATCGGCCGACCTTCTTGTGGAACCTGAGTTCCGGAGTTTTTGAAATATCCCTTCTGCTACAGGATGAGGACACAGTGCTGTGGCGCCGAATCGTTTCTGGCGTTAGTAGTCTTCAGTATCCGTCTGAGAAACCGGCACTTGAACCGGACAAAAAATATACGTGGGAGGTCAAGAACTTGGAGGACCCCTCAGAGGATGATTCGGCGACGTTCCATGTCAGCACCACTGCGGAGCAGACAGCTGCGAATACGGAGTCTGAAAAGATACGTTCGGCTTGTAATGAGCACCATCTGAGTAAAGAGAACTGCAGCTTGATACTCGCGGGGTTTTACAACGATCGTGGTTTCCCCTACGAGGCAGTCCAGGAATTGATGCGAGAGCAGGAGCAGGGGGTGAGCGGGAAGCTGGTGGCTCCGCTGCTTCACCAGTTGCTCCAATCTCAGTGAAATCACCCTCAAAAATCGAGCCAGGAGATGAACATGCCAAGTCTTTCGAAAAACCGTAGACAGGGCTGGAGATGGCTGGCTGAAGTGATTGCGCTTGGGTTGCTTTGGACTTCGATCATCGCACCCGCGCAAGTGATGCAAACGAATCAAGAGGGACAACCCAGCCATATCGTTACCACTGTCGAAGGACGCCAAATCCCCTGGGTCATGGAGAGTGTCTATCCCTGGATTGGCGGGAGTTACTACCAGCTCGAACATATGAATGCGGGACTCCGCCAGACGGATGATTCGGACCCGGATGCACAAAGCATAGCAGCCATTCGCACTGTTCTTGATAGCTGTGAAGCTCTTGCCAAAAGCAAGGATGCTGTCCTGGTTCACATGAACGACCTTTTGGATTTTGCAAAACATGATTACTCGCCGGACAAAATTCAAAGCTTCACGCAGATCGTCGTCATCTATGGTTCGGGCCTTTTAGACGAGTATAGAAATAAGCCACCTGAAAGATTGTGGGGAGCGATCTCAGAGCTCCTTGTTGAGCCCAGCTACCCAGAAAATTCACAGATAAAAGCACTAGTGGCGAAAACTCCGGAAAAGACAAATGGTTTTCCGACAGAGCAGGCAATCTTTTCCGTCGTCACCCCAGCCGGCGACAAAATTCGCAGAGTGATACACATTGTGCACCTTGGATCCCACGGTACACACGTGTTTATGCTCACAGTCCGTGAGGACAAATTTGAAACTCGATACGAGGAATTTCTAAAAATGCTGAAAACGGTTCAATATAACTTCGAGAGACCCAAGCCTTGAAACACACCGGGAACACCGGGGAGGAGGGCGACGACCTGGATGCAATGCATCAGGCGCCTATCGAGTACACGCGCGTTTCGCCGTGTGACCGGAAGCAGCATTTTCACCGCGCGCACGCGAGTCGCCTGCCTCCGCGGGTGGCCCCGACCCCGGCCCGGTGCCCGATGCCGAAGCCGTGCAACTGCCGGCAAGGATAGCGGTGTTGGGAGTGGACTCGTATCCGAACTCCGAGAGTACGAGGGAGGGCAGATTGCGGCCGTGTTTGCTGACTTGCACACGAACCCAGCCGTAATGAATTTGTCGTTGTAGCGAGAACTGGAAACCGACGTAGCCGACCTGTCCGGGCTTAAAGTTCGGTAAATATATACTTGACACACTGCTAGTTTTCATCTACAATTCCTTACATGAAAGAGCCTAAGACACTTCAAGAAGCCATCGTTTACTTCTCGGACCCGGAACGCGCCTTCGTGTTCGCCGTGAATCTCTGCTGGCCTAACCGCAAGGTGCTGTGTCCGCGATGCGGCGGGAAAGATCATCGCTTCGTGAAGACTCGCCGGATATGGTTCTGTAAGGCTTGCCAGCAGCAATTCTCGCTGAAGGTTGGAACGATCTTTGAAGACTCGCCGCTCGGTCTCGACAAATGGATGACGGCATTTTGGATGCTGGTCAATTGCAAGAACGGCGTGAGCAGTTGCGAGATTGCGCGGAGTCTCGGCATCACTCAGAAGTCCGCGTGGTTCATGCTTCAACGGCTGCGCTTGGCCTTGCAGGATGACTTCTTTGGAAAGAAGCTCGGGAGTGGGCCGGATAGCGAAGTAGAGGTAGACGAAACGTTCATCGGAGGCAAAGCGCGGAACATGCACAAATCCCGCCGCGATAAACTCACAGGCCGCATTGACGATGACAAAGCAGTCGTAGTCGGATTCATGGAGCGTGGCGGAAAGGTTCGTACTCAGATCGTCACCAAGCGCCGCAAGTACAATCTGCAACCGCTCGTTCGGGAACACGTCCAAGCTGGCGCGGCTCTCTACACGGATGCCCTCGGAGCTTATACCGGACTCGACAGCGAGTATGACCATCAGGTGGTAGATCACGCTGCCGAATACGTCCATGGCCGCGTACACACAAACACACTTGAGAACTTCTGGAGTCTCGTAAAGCGCGGGTTGCACGGCACGTATGTTTCGGTGGAACCGTTTCATCTTTACCGTTACCTTGACGAACAAATGTTCCGATTCAACAACCGCAAAGACATGAATGACGGCCAGCGTTTCAAACTCGCCATGGGCCAAGTAACCAACAAACGCCTCACCTATGCCGAACTCACTGGCAAAGGAACCGATTCGCTCCACCACGAAACGACAGGGACGGGGGAAACCCAAACCCCCTTTTAGTCCCTGTCGGCCCGTTTGGATTTGCGCGAACTAGCAGCCTTCTTGGGCTGCTTTTTCGTTGCCAGAACCGCACTCTTAGGAACCTTAAACAGTGCTATCATGCCGCGTTTGAAGTTCCTCAGTGCTTCCGGGCCTTCCCTGTATTCGGGTGTCTTCATAAGTTTACTTGCGGTGCATCCCAGGAAATGCGTATAACGGCGTACTTACTCCCAGCGCAGACTTTTGTGCGCAAGAACGTCTATGATTTATGTCTTCGAAGCAAAGGTTGTACCTCAACATTAAATCGTCAAATTTAGAAGCGGGCACATTCGTCGCCTCGAACAGTATGAACCGCGGAAGTCCCCCGCCCGCAGTTATGGATGTTCGCGCGGCAACGTCCGGAAGGTAATCCTCCGCCAAGTCGAACTTATCTCCCCAAATGTGCTCTGCCGTCTCGCCCGAAACATCCGTAAATTTCTTGGAAAACAGCATTAGTTTTGGCGATACACGAGTTCCGTCAGGAAGATCAATATCTAGTGTCCATGTACGGACAATGCTCGACATCTCTCCCGAATTGGCGATGTTTCCGGCAATGAAAAAGACTGCGTCACTGTTCGGATCAGTGGTTCGACTTGATGTGCCTTCAACGTAGAAAGAAAAGTCTAGCTGCGCCTCGTGTCTTTTATGCTCCGCCAGTAACGTAGCGTGTTCGTCTATCCATAGCCAGATTGACGAAATAATGAAAGTGATAAATATGCATCGCCAAAAGAGATGGGCATCGCCGGCCTTCTCGGGACGCCTGATGAGAACAACTTCGCGGAATAATGAAAATATTCCGCTCATGAGCGACACCACAAGCAGAACGATTCTAAGCCATCCCAAATAGCTAAAGAAGTCAGACATAAGGTGCTCCGCCACAATTGTCGCAGAAATGAGACGGTGCGCCAAGTATATATTTGCCTAAAGTTCCCGGTGACCTTGTTAAAATAGTAGTATCCAAAAAGGCGACCGTACGATCTGCCCTTGCCGAAGCGCCCGCCCGGTCCAATGCTTGCCCCTGACGCCACATCTGTCGGCAGTCCATTTGAGCTCAGCAATTCTTTTGCGTCAGCAGTGTTGGGAGTGAAAAAGCCTCGCACCCTGAGGCTTTGCGTGTGCGACGAAATCTCGTTGAAGGTCTGGGCTACGTTGAACGGAGCAATCTTCTGATGAGCCGGTTAAAGGCATAGGTCTCGGTGTAAGTGAAAGTAACGGAGAGCGTCCCACATATGGGAGCCGCCTCAGCAGGTCTGGCTGCGCAGCCGAGCATTGCAACGCCCGCAGCGCCGGCCGCCAGTCGATAGCCGTTCAAGTGGCGAAGCAGGGGCTCCGCCAACCGCGCGGAACGTCGCGTATAGCCTTGAACGCGATCCTTATTGTTAGACTGAATCATGACTCCACCTCGCATCGACCTGCTACTCATTGCCCGGTTCGCGTTTTCAGGATTCCGCTGTGTAGACCAAACGGATGCGGTCTGTGCAGTTGTCTTGTGAGATAGGTTCATGCCACGACGCAGAATGCTCGCAAATGCATTCCGTGCCTTAGTCAATCCTAATTCTTAGAGCTTTGAGGAACTTCCGGTCGCTGCCAGAGAGTCGGATTGGGACAGGTTCTACACAGGGAATATGCGCGTTTGCCTCCCGAAGTTGAGGATGCGCCGGAGCCGAAACATTGACCTGAGCATAGGCAGAGAGATCGAGACAAATGAGAACCTCATACCCTGCACTTTCGACCTCGGAAGCAATTCCTTCAAAGCGATCGCTCGCCCCAACCGCCTCATTGACGATGGTACCGAGTTCGCGGTAATAGTGACTCCTCTTGATCACTGCACTGGCCGCGTTTCGTAGTTCCTGAGTCAATCGGCCGACTTGCTCAACTGCAGGAGCCACCGGGATATGGGCTGGCCTTGGCAACGCAAAGACACCGTCTTCAGTTCGTACACGGATTTTGATGTGGGGCACAAAGGAGCTGAATACGCTACGACCAGCAGCTTGCAACTCGCTAACCGTCGATTGAACTACAGGATCGTTGTCGATCTCCCGCTTGAGCGCGCGCACTGCCTCATAGAAGGCGGAATCCTGTTGCAAGGTTTCTTGAGCTGCGAGTTCCATGTTCTCAAGCAGCGATCGCATTGTTTTTCTGTCGATCATAGAGTCTTTATCCCGCCAAAGCTCACCGCACACAAGTTCCAACTGTGGTTCAAGAAGATGAGCAACCAGGTGAGTGAAGCCTCCTACGAGCGTCCCAATCGCATTTGACGGCCGCGGCATCTTCGTCAGGGAAACAATGCTGCGCCGCCACGACCCGCGATAGTCCGAGGTTCTTCGCGGACCTCTAACTGTTTGTTACTCCTCGCGCTGTGATCGCACAAGGTTACGAACAGCCGTGGCCGTCGAGCCCGCGGCGAACAACCCCTCCGGCTTGGAGCGCAGATAGAAAAGCCTCTGCCGTCACTTTGTACAGTTCTGTCCAAGGATTTTGCTCTCAGTGAGAGACTCACAATGTCCAGATCCGGGATGCTGGTCTAGGCAGGAGTCGGACGCCTTCGTAGTACTTGTTACCCAGCTACAGTACGTGGCACACGCCCTCTGCCATTCTTCTCGACTTGTTCGCGCGTTTTAAGTACATATGTGCCGGGGTAACTGGCTGGATCTGGATGGGTTCGACGACCCGCGGGGAAGGGACACGTAGTTTTACGCCAAGGCCAAAAGATCTCAAGAGTCAGGTTGGAGTATCGGGAATGCTCTGTCCAGGGAGTTTGTTCGGTTTTCGTAACAAAAAGTCGGTCAAGGTTACGCCGAGCTTAGTTCATGTAAAAGTGTTGGGCAAATTCACGTTGCATACTTCGTAAGATATGCGCGGGCTGCCCGAAGAGCGGATCGGAGCAATTGATTCGCACATTACGGGTCGCTAGAAAATGCGACTAGCGTTGAGCTAGCAAGCATCGTATCTTTCCCCAACTCGCGATTTTTCGCAAAGGCCCCGGCATAGTTGTCCGAGGCCAACTTTCGCAAGGTCAAAGTAGCGTCCAGCCGCCAGCCACCCTAGCGGGCGTCACGCGAGTGTGGGCTCCTGCGCGGACGCTGGCCGACTCCTGCGAGGGTACAGCCGGAGAGATACACCCATGCGCCCCAGCCCCGCAGTACTCGCCATGGAACCGCCCGCGGAAACTGCGGATAAGGGTGTGGATGAGGTCATTCGCACTTTGACGGAGTTGATCGAGATTGTGAGCCGCGGACGAGGGACGCTGGAATCTTCCGGAAATCCCGCTGAAGAAGTGCTGATTGATACCGAAGTGGATGGCGCCCGCTATCTTCTGGTGCGCATGCGACGCCTTGGGTACAGTCACATTCAGCTTAGCCCGCGAGAGCAGGAGATCGTGCGAATGGTAGCCAAGGGACATCCGAACAAGGTCATCGCGGATGTGCTTAACATCAGCTCATGGACGGTCTGCACGCATCTGCGGCGCATATTTGCCAAGCTGGGCGTGGGCTCGCGAGCGGCCATGGTGGCTCAACTCCTGGAGTTGGGAGTTCTCGCGTCGGAGCATCATCGCATCCCATCAGATCCGCGGTAGAACCCTTCCTCGAGCTGAACTCAAAGGTGATACTCCGACTCGGGCACGACGGGCAAGGAGTCGGGCACGACCGCCCCGGAGCTTGTAGCTCGGTAATGTGTATCCGGTTCCTGACGCGGGATTTCCAGCGCCCGGCCAAGCGGAGCGCGGCGCAGCAAGCGCAACACGTTTCCCCCTAAAACCATGGCCTGCTGATCGGGTGGTAAGCCAAGCAGCCGTATCTTGTGGAGTTCCAAGCCGGGATGAGTCCAGGGTCCATCCGAGCCAAAGAGCAACTTGTGCGGTCCAGCCCGCCGGATGGCCTGAACCAGGTAATCAAACTGGCGGACGGCGGAGGTGTCGGCGTAGACGTTGGGGTAACGCGCAATTTGATAGATCACCTGCTGATGGGCCTTCCAATCGTCAGTGAAACTGCCGAGATGGGGAACGATGAAGTTCACCTCCGGATACTGAGGAGCCAGCATATCCACAACCTCGGGACGGCTGACGACATCGACGAGCATGGGCAAGCGAAACTTTCTTGCAGCCTCACAGACTTCCCGCGTGGGCATGGCGTCAAAGCCATGCACCTTGATGCCGCGAAACCGCCATTTCTTCAGAGCTCTCCCCACCATGTCAAAGATTCGTCCGGCATCCCGTTTGGCGTGAACGAAAGCGAATCCCACCAAACGGTCCGGGTATCGCGCTACCAGTCGGCCGAGGTGATCATTGGCTTCGGCGTAATTGCTATGGAAGGGTGGAATGACGATCGTCCTGGCGATGCCTGCCGCGCGGGCACGGCGCAAGTAGGCCTTGAGGGGCGCGACCGTGTTCCAGGGCGCGGTCATGCGGTCCCCTTTTCCGGCGTGACAGTGACAATCAATGATCTGAGAATTAATGCTCATGAGCTTTGCCCTTTCGCCTGCGTCTGCGTCCGTTCCGCGACCCGCAGCTTCGCGGCCACTGCCAAGTACCAAATGCTGGTTGCAATCGCGTTGTAGAAGTTGGGCAAGTAGAATTTCTCATTGGGACCGTGAATGTGATCATCGGGCATGCCGAACCCCATGAGAACGGCGGGACACCTGAGTATTTCCTGAAAGGTGGTGACGACGGGGATCGAACCGCCTGAACGCAGAAAGACCGGCAACGCTCCAAAGCCCTTCTTGTAGGCGAAGGCTGCGGCCCGCACGGAGGGGTGATTACGGTCAACCAGAGCCGGTTTGATGGCGGAGAATGTGCGCACCGAGGAACGCACCGCCGGCGGAGTAATGCGCTCGATGTGGTCGCGAAAGAGCTGGGCGATTTTTTGCGGATCCTGGTTTGGGACTAAGCGAAAACTGAGTTTGACGACGGCACGCGCAGGAATGATGCTTTTGGCGCCAGGGCCTTGATGCCCGGCCGCCATTCCATTCAGAGTCAGTGCTGGCCGAACGGTTGTCCGTTCATAAAGGCTGAAGCCCGATTCTCCCCATCCCTGGTCAACCTTTGCGTCCTGAAGAATCTGCTCGTCGGTGGGTCCTGTGCGCTCCATGAAAGTGCGCTCTTCTTCACCCCAACGCCGCACATCATCGTAAAAACCAGGGATGGCGACGCGCCCGCGACCATCGTGCAGCCGGGCAATCATCTCACAGAGAGCTTGCAGCGGATTGTGAACCGCACCGCCAAAATTACCGGAGTGCAACTCATGCGGAGGGCCCTTCACCTCCAGTTCCGCTCGCAAGCCTCCCCTCTGTGCATAACTAATCGCCGGACGACCGGGCGCGAGCATTCGAGTATCGGAGATGACGGCGGCGTCGGCGCGGAGTGCCCGCTTGTTTCGGGCGATGAACGACGTTAAGTGTGGGCTTCCGATCTCCTCCTCGCCTTCGAAGATACACTTCACGTTGACCGGCAGAGCGTGCTGAGTCTTCAAGTAGGATTCGATCGCCTTGATGTGGGAGAAGAGTTGACCTTTGTCGTCACTGGCGCCTCGGCCGTGGAGGTTGCCGTCCAATATGGTCGGGTTGAAGGGCGGCGTTCGCCATTCCCGCACGGGCTCCCCAGGCAGAACATCATAGTGCCCGTAGATTAGAACCGTGGGACGTGCAGGCGTCCGCTGCCATGCTGCGTAGACGATAGGGTGCCCCTTCGTCGGAATCACTTTCACCCGTTCAAGGCCAATCTGCTGCAGGTGATTGGCTAGCCAGTGGGCGCACTTTTTCAAATCATTGGCATATTCAGGGTGGGAACTGACGGTGCGGAAACGCAGGAATTCTTTGAGCTCCGAGACGAACGTCGCCCGGTGGGTTCGAGCATATTTGAGAGCGCGATGCGGGTCCAAGGCTCACCCCAGTCTATTGAAATCACCTCCGAGGCTGTTTCTTGTACTCGTCGAGGTCATGTGCAATGACGGTGCGCGCGGTGGTGTCGAGAATGTGGCCGTGAGTTCCGCACAGGACGTGGTTGGCGGGTCCCGGCACCTTCCCCCGTACAGCTTCGCAGTCCGGTGCTATGGGCTGCGGCAGGGTGGCGCTTCCCCAATCCAACCTCTGTTGTGCCTGCCGCAAAACAAGGACTGAGTGTTTGGCTATTTCGTAGGCTTGGCTGACAACCTTATCAGCGGTGGGATACTTCTGAGCGGTTCCCTGAAGCGCATCTTTAAAGAAGCCTCCCAGGTAGACGTTCCAAAGGTTGTTATTCTTCGTGCCGGTGCCGCCGGGGCAGGTGTTTGCGCTGAGTTTCTTAACAAGAGGCATAGCCTTCTCGGCGATGTCCGCTGCCATCTTTTCAGCTAGCGGGGGCAGGTACTGACCGGAGGTTCCCTGAAGTGCAGTCTCATAGAACTCCTTGAGGTTTTGTTGCGCGGTGTTCAATAAGAAAGCCTTGGTTGGGTCTTGATCGAGGTGCGGAAGCGAGTCGGGGGAGTGCACGAGTATGACCTCTACGCGCCGGTTGCAGGCGCGCTCGGCCTCCGTTCGCGGGTTCGGAACGGCCAAGGCCCTGGCCCCACGACCGGACGGGAGCACACCATCAGGTCCCACACGGCACGCCAAATCGAGAGCCACCGTCGCGGCGCGTTTTTCACTCATGAATTGCAGAAAGCCCGGTTCCCGTTTTTCGCGTGCAGCGTCCATGTCGTCGTGTCCCACTACGATCACTTGGGCAACCGGGATGATTCCGGCCGCTCCGGACCGACTGCGGGCGATTTCGGCGGAGATCGCGGTCAGCTTGTTCTGCTGGTCCGGGGGGAGCAAACCGATATCGTCGCTGTACTGACTGAATCCCCGTATCACGTAAGGACTGTCGACCGGGCAGCTATCGACGAACCCCTCCATTTCGAGCAGGGTTTCGTCGTCGTCTCCTGCCGCGGGCCGGGGCGCGGGCATTCCACTCAGCTTAATCAGGGCAGCCCGCGTTGTGGGACCCAGTGTTCCGGTAGGCCTGAGTCCTTGCTCCGCTTGGAATTTCTGCAGCGCTCTTCTGGTTTGGATGGAAGGGACGCCGTTCTCCGCGATGCCGAATGCGGAGACTCGATTTAACACCCGCTGCAACCATTGGATCTGAGCATTGCCGTTCGCGGATGGCTGCGGGCGCGGCGAAGCGAAGTCGAGTGCCTTCGATTCCATCTCCTCTTCTTGTTGCAGGAGACGGTCGAAGCAGGATGGTTCCGCAAGTTCGCGCTCCAACTCGCGCCAGCCCACTCCTTCAGCACTGACATTCATTTTCTGAGTCGAGGGCGTCATCGTCATCTATCCAGAGCAGGACGGTTGGAACGTCGAGGATGGACCAATCCCCATATCGTCTCCGCGAGCGGGCCTCAAATCGACTTTCCCTGGTAATGTGGCTCTTGACTTGGGAACGGAAGGTTCCACTGCTGACGGACGGGGAGCCCAGCATCCTTGCTTGCGGGTAAACGTTCGGGTAATTGTAATTGGGCAAGTTCGTCCTCAATTCCCTGATTCAAAAAATAGACAGAACACCGTCGCGCAATTCAGAGGGCAGCGGAAAGTCCCACGGACTCACTTCGCCGCCGTCTCAGCGCGAACCTTAGCGGCCCGCGCTGGAACGGGGCGTTCCCGGTCAGACTTCAAACTCGAACTCTCGTGCCGGCGCCTGCTGCGGAGAGGCTCCCGCTTTCTGCCGGCCGTTTGCCTTGATTGGCGTCGGTTGAGTCTGGTCCCAGGGCAATACACGATGCGATCCTGTCCGCTTGCTGAGGCCCATGGCCTGCGCACTCGTGAGCCACTCCTCGGACTGCTCGGCAATCTCCAGCAACAGGGTTTCGAATTGTGCCCTTGTCGTCTGCAAAATGTGTGGCTGCGCCAGCCAGCGCATCACCTCGCGACCGGTAACCCCCATGCGTTGACGCGGAGACGTCACCAGGCGCTCATTGTGGTAACGAATCAATACTTCTTCCACCACGTCCCAGGCGTTGTCGGCGCCGAACAAGCGCTTGACATCGTCCGAGTCGAGGATCTTGAATGCCTCTTCCAGCAGTTGCATCACTTCAACGCGCAGCACGTTCAGGTGGCCGAACGACAACCACTTGAGGTTGTTGCGCAAGTCGAGGCCGGCGCGCCGCACAATGGCGATGGAGCCGAAGCTCGGATCGTAGGCGCGCTCCCGGATCACGTCTGAAATACGCTTGTCGCGCCAGAACAAAGTGACCTGGTGAACGAAGTGAGAGAAGAGCTTGTGAAAATCGGTATTGGCGCGGGAACCGGTCGGGACCGGCGCACCACCGTATCCGAAGATCCGTTTGTAGGCCGACAGGCGATCGCTCTTGGTATAGCGCAGCACGTCCCGGCGATCGAACTGATACAACGCGAAGGCGCCCGGTCCAGCAGACAGCCGCACCGTACCGGCTTTGAACAACTCCTGCAGCTTCTGGACCACGCGGAACACGCCAATCTTCTCATGCTGCCAGAGGTAGTACATGTCTCCGACCGCTATGATGCGTTCCGAGGTGATGGTCTCGTCATAGGGCTCTACGCCGGGCGGAATGCGCGTGACGCCGAATTGCTTGGCAGCGTCCGGCCCCACGCCGGCTAACTGGGCGAGACCTTTATCCGGCGGTAGTGGAATCTTCGAGTCCGAGTCCACTACGGAGGCCAGCATGTCATCAATCTGCTTGGTGATCGCATCGGCGAGCTGCGGGTTGGAAACCAGGTCAGACGAAAGCCGGCTGGCTACCTGCTCCCGCAGAGCCGCTATGCGGTCATATAAGCCTTGATAATCTTTTTCTGAAGCCATTTATGCGCCTCCTTACTTCTGTAGTCCGTGCTACGGCCTCTAAGCCTGCTGAAGGTTAAAAGCATCCGTCAGCGCGATTTCTAATCACTGTCTGCGCTCTTCTTACCTTTGCCTTTGCTTTCGAAGAGGTCAGAAATTTTCTCCTCTAGGCGCTTGACCAAGCCCTCATGAGTTTTCTGCATCTCGTCGATCTGGTTCTGGAGGGCAGCAATGTGTTGGGGCGTGACCGCAGGCTGAGCGGGCTTTGCGGTCGTGTCCGCAGACTGTGTGGCGGCCCGGCTCTGAGCAGAAACGGCGGACTCAGTCCCGTCTGGCGTCTTGCCTAGAACTTGACGGTTCTTGGCGATGCGCGGGGCCGCTACGCTGCGTGCAGCCCCAACGCCGCCACCGCCATTGCCGCCGTTACCGAAGCCGTAGCCGTTGCCATTGTCGCCACCATTGCCGCCGTTGCTGGGCGCAACAATGAGATTTGTGCCGTCCCAAATGAGTGCACCGACTGAAGCTATCTTTTCGCCGTCGGGATTAGTTACCACGATGTCGTGGCTGCCCTGCGTGAAATCACTCGGCAGAGGGAAACTGACGTCAATTCGCTCTGCGGAATAGTACTGAGCCACCTCGCACTTGATTCCCTCCGCGACCGACGAGTGAACAAATACTTCGATCGCCGGATCGAATGCACTTCCGTAGATCGTGAAGTCCCAGTTGCCTTCGCCAGCTGGGAGAGGATCTGTTATACCGCTGATCGCGAGTGCGTACTCGGGGGGCGGGACTTGCTGCTCGACCTGCTCGGTTAGTCTGATCAGTTCTCTGAGTTGGTCCCGCAGATCGTCCAGGGAGCGGCGGACTCTGGCCGTCCTAAAGCCGTCGGGAACCTTGTCTCTATTCTTTGGATCATGGGCTTGTATGACTAGGTCCCGCAGAGACCTCACCACGGGCAGGATATTGTTGGTGACTGAGATCTTGCCACCGTCGCGCAGCAGCTGTGGCCCCTCGTTCGTGACAAAGTTCTCAATCTCCACCAGCATGTCCTCAAGGAACATCGGCGGCAACGATTTGTCCCTAAACTCAAGCAGCAGCGTCTGCCGTTCGTTGGGACCGATGAAGACCGAGTCCAGCGTGAAACGCACTTCGTTGACCGTTTCGGCGATCACGTTGAGCTGACGCGAGATCAGGACCAGTTGCGTGCCGAAGAAGGCAATTTGGTCTGGCTGGACCACGAAGAACTCGCGGTTTGCAATCCAGCTCTGCAACAACGAGGTCATGTAATCGGAGATCATGCGGAAGTTCGTGATGTCTTGTTCGTCTTCGACCGAGTTGTTGAATTTATTGCCGCGGAACTTGATTCCGTAGGTGTCCCTCAGTTCTCCCAGGGTCCCTTTAATTTTGTCTGGGTCGAACTGAACGCTGGTGAACTTGCGGGTTGGGTGCTGGCCCAGCAGGATTTCAAAGTAGGTGTCGATGCGCAAGATCGAGGGCAGACCTACGGTGCCCAACTCCTTGACGATTTGGGACATCTGGCTGCGTGCCATTTCCCGCAGCGCTTTCACATACTCGGGATCCGCTTCCGGATCGAGGGGATAAAGCCCATCGAGCAGGGACAGCGACTGGTCGAGAGCATCTTTGGCGCGGGAGTAAAGGCTGGCCTGGGCGCCGGTGATGCCTCCGCCGAGATCGGTCTGTACGGCATAAGTGCGCGGCATCCACTTGGATTCGACGTGGCCTTCGACGTCGGTGAGAGTGAAGGACTGGGTCAGCGCGCCGATGAATCCCTTGGGATCGTCAATGTTCGGTTTCCACCCCAGAACGTCACCCACGGCCCTGAGGGCGACTTGACCGAGGTTTGCCCCGCCGCCAGCGGTGGGAATGCTACCTCCGCCTCCACCGCCGGTCGGACTGCCCACGGGGGAAGGGCGGTAGCCGATTTCCTCGGTCAGCAGGGGATAAGAAATAGCGTCCTCAACATCTCTTGTGGTCCGGGCAGCCTCGCTAGGTACTCGACCGGAGATTTGTTGAGGAGTCGGCATCGCCGAGGTACCGGGGTTAGACGCCAGCCCGATGTTGCTCACCGTAACCTGGACCCATTCCCCAGGACTGAAAATGACGGTCGGCACGGCCGGCACCCCCTTCACACTCAGCTCAACGGTTAGGCCATCCGGCAGCACAGACACCGTCCATCCGGTTGGACTCTGAGCCGGGTTGAACCCAGAATTGGGCGCGAAGATGGTGTAGTTAGCGAGATTCTTGGCGTTGGTTGAGGACGGATTCGGAGGCGTGGTCAAAGAGGTAGTCTGGTCGACGGCTTCCGAAAAGGAAAGCGTGATCGAACTAGTGTCTACTCTGCAACCCGTTACTTTTAGTGTCGAAGCCATTTTTGCTCTCCTTCCGCCACGGTCATTCCCTGTTCCGGTCTGCGGTTGATTCAAGGCGCCGGTTGCCCGATACGCCAATTTGATGCCCAAATGGGCGGCTGTTCAAGTAACGCCTTCCGCCTCCAGATCCTCGGCTCGGGATCGAGGCATCGTGATCTGCTGGCCCACGTTCTTCGCCTGCACGGAGATGCTCATCGTTCCCAGGCGCTCGGCCAACTCTTGCCAGCAACCTGCCAGGGCTGCGCTGGTTTGTGCCAGGGGCTGGCGGCATTGCTCGATCCCCTGCTTTACAGTGCTCGACCAGGGAAGCCACGCCCGCCGCTCATTGCCCAGCCTCTCCAACTCTTTGAGCTTCTCGTACGACACCAGATCCGAAGCAAACTGTTGCTCAATGCGGTGAAAGCGCTCCTGGCAGATTGCCAGCGCCCGCCGCGCCTGATCCATATTGATGGGAAGCCCGACTGCTCTTCGCGCATTCAGCGCCGCTTTCCGCGCTTCGTGCAATGTTCCCATCATGTCGAGCACGGTAGTTTCCACGCCGTCCGCCAGAGCGGATTCGTCATCGGGCGGTTTATCTCCCAGCGTCACCTGAAGCTCATTCAGCGCGTCATGCAGGTGATGGAGACAAACTGACAGTTCCCGGAATGTCGCTTCCAATGCCACGGCTATCTCCTCACCAGTTCGTTGTAAAAGTTCTTCGTGATCACTCCCGGGCGAGCCATGCGGCGATCCAATGCAACTCGCGCCGCGCCAATCAGAAAGCGCTCTGGGATGATTCCGGGATCCACCCCCGCCGCCATCCGTCTCGCCGATTCTTCAATCATCGCTTGATCCTTCTTCTCAAACCGGTATACCTGCGACAAACGCTTGTTTCCCAGCGATGGAAAAGGCCGAAAGCACATGGCGTCAACCGCCACGGCGCACGCCTTGGGAAAAGTCGCCAGCACCTTCTTCGGAATTGATCCGGCCCGCGGGTTGGGATAGATGCGCGTCCACGCCCGCGAGTATTGTTCCGCCTCCTTCTCAAAGCCCAGCCGGCGCAACAGCTCTGCACTGATCAGCAGCCGCAGGTACGGCGTGGGGTGCGGGCCCCTCGGGTTGAACCCAAACACCGCCGCCGGCGCTCGCCCGATCACATCCATCAACGAACCGACCACCTCCGGCCCACCCAATAGCAGCGCGCTCATGTCGGCGAACATCTCACGGTTCCAGCGCACCCACACCGAGGCGACGAAACGCCCCATGTCTGCCTCCAGCAATCGCAGCCCAACCTGGCGTGGTATGTCCTTGTTCAGTCCAAGATCGCTCTGCAAATTGTGGCTCACCTCGTGCATCACCGCACCCAGCGTCCACGGATTCACCAGGCGGTGGTAGGGCAACTGCACCAGCGGGAAAGGATTGAGCTGTTTGCCCAATCTCCGCATGCGAATGCCCCGCCGAATGGTGGCTGGCGCGAAGCCTGTCTTCATGTAGCAGAACGGTGGCGGCGCCGGGACGGACCTGGCCACACCCAGCCCGGTGTAAGCGGCCTGGTAACAATCCATCGCAATGCGATCGCAGCTCAAAAGCCAATCCCCATACTTCCCTTGACGCTGTCCGAACAGCTCAAAGTAAAAGTCCCAAATCTTTTCGATTCCCTGCACCCAGCGGTGAGCCTGATCTTTGTGCGTCACAACCCTCTGCAACCGGCGTGAGCTCGGTCTTTCGCTGGCCTTCGCGATCGAGCCGTGAACATTCGCCGACATCTTCAGCAGACCGCGCCGCAATTTTGTAATCAGCTGGTTGACCACTTGAATATGGCCTTCCGAGGGCGCTGCCGCACCGGTGCCGAACTCTTCACGCTTGAAGGGACGCAGCGCCGCCGCGTGGCGTGTCACGTTAATCGACTGCGCCCGCAACCAGGGCAACAATACGGGGACCGCTCCGGTCGCAGCCCGCGGCTGCTGACGCGGGGGCGGTTCCACCCGCATTGTTGTTTCTGGCAAAGCTTCGGCCAGCGTGCCCATGGTCCTCACCTCAGGAGTCGGCGCTCAATCGCTTATCGAATGACTTGTCCGCAGCAGCGGCAATATGCCGGAGCAGGAGCCGCAGCTGGAGTTGTAGTTCCAGTTGGTTGGGCAACGGCCGGAGTGCCGCACGTCGGACATGCGGCACAGGTGCATTGTCCCCCGACGACCTGCCCATAGCGAACGCCAGGCTGACCAACGGTCGTAGGCGCCGCGCCCGTGCGTGCCACGCCGGGCGTGCCGTATGTAACGCCGGGGGCCGCGTAGACCGGTTTCCCGTAACGGCCAACCCGTTGTGCTGCCCGTCCATAACGGTATCCAACGCCTTGCGGCGCCCGTCCATAGCGCCAGTGCGGACGAGCCATGCCCCTTCCATACCGGCCGTGAAATCGGCGCTCCAAATGGTTATGGCGGCGGAGCGTTTGGGCGCGAAGACGCGGAGTGCCCAGCACTCGGCGGGTCTGATTCGCCAGAGTTCGGACCGCGATGCCTGGGGTGATGCGTCCTCCGCGGGCAACTTTGTGGGCGATGCTGCCCACGGTGCGCCGGGCTATGCCGGGTACGGCGCGAAGCAAGTGCCGCGTCTGTGGGTTTCGGTGAAGCGCTTTTGCGACTTTCCCGATTCCCCGCGTCAGCTTAGGCGTAGCCCTGGTCAGCGCCTTGGCAATCTTGGGGAGAGCCCGCTTTGCCATGGGGGCGACCGCCTTGGCCACCACCGGAAGAAGCTTGCTGGCGGCCATCCCAACCAGAGGGAGGAAATGCTCTGCCGCCTCATCTTCGCTCTCGGCTTCTGCCGCCAATTCGCCCAGATGTTCCATCATGGCGTCCGGATAGATTTTGCGGATGGGACTGATTTCGTCCTCGTATTCGTCCTCGGCTTCGCCTTCGTACTCGTCTTCGCTTTCCCCCAACAGGCTGCTGGCGATATTGCCGAGAGCTCCGAGCCAGCCTTCGCCTTCCAGGCCGGCCTCATCTTCCATCTCATCTTCCAGTTCGTCTTCGGTCTCGTCCTCGAGTTCTGCTTCGAACTCGTCTTCGAGTTCAGGCAGGGCTTCCAGTTCACTTTCATATGCCATGACGAAATCCTCCTGCGAAATGTGATCGAACTTAGCGAGCGTTGTACGACTAGCGCAGAGCGCTGCGGCGGCGGCGCGCCGCAAAACGGCTGCGTAGGCGCCGCGGACGCTTGTAGGCACGGCTGACCTTCAGATTGCGCCGGATCGCGGTAGCGCAAGCTTTTGGGTTACCGAGCACGCGGCGGACCTGGGATGCAGCTGTGCGCCCCGCTCGGCGGCGCGTGATTTTCAGTCCCTTGGCGGCTTGCCGCTTCAGGCTCTTGACCGTGCGGCGCATGATGGTTGGCACTGCGCGAACCCCCACGCGGGTGCTGCGGCGACGGCGGAGAATACGAGTCAGGATGGCTGTGCCCCGCGTGAGATGCGGCAGGATGCTCCGCAGAGCCCTCCGGTCCTTGGGAGAGATCACGGTGACGACAGCGGCCCCGGCCATGGCTTCCGCTTCGCCCTCATGCACCTCGTGGGACGCAGCTTCCGCCATCATTTCGGCGACGGCTTCGTTGTGCGTCAGTTCGTGAGAGGCGATCTCATGGGCGACTTCAGATTCTGCTTCGTCCTCGAATTCGTCCTCGGCCTCGTCCTCGAGTTCTCCTTCGCCCAGAGCCCCGGCAGCCATGGATCCCAACTTGCCGCCGATAGGGCCACCGATGGCAGTACCCACAATCGGTGCCGCTACTTTTGCGACGTTCTTGAGAATGGGAAGAGCCTTCTTGAAGAAACTTCCAAAGGAGAACTGTTCGGTTTCGTCCTCGAATTCGTCTTCGGCCTCGAGTTCGTCCTCGCCTTCGCCGAGCAGGCTGCCGGCTATGTTGCCGAGCGCGCCCAGCCAACCTTCGCCTTCCAGGCCCGCTTCATCCTCGAGCTCATCTTCGCCGATGGCCTCGTCCTCTAATTCGTCTTCGCCTTCGCCCAGCAGGCTGCCAGCAATGTTGCCAAGGGCGCCGAGCCAGCCTTCGCCTTCCATGCCTGCCTCATCTTCGTTTTCGAGTTCGCCCTCGTGGAACTCGTCCTCGAGTTCCAACTCCAGTTCGCTCTCATGGTCCGCCATTGTTCTGACCTCCTTCTGGTTGGTGACGATGCGTGCGACAGTAGACCCGCGCTTGCAAATCGTCTAGTCACATTTTGTGGCGACCCGTTTTGAGTTCGCTGGGATTGGTTTCGCTTGAATGTGCGACACAGAAGAAAGAACGCACTTACTGGGAATGGGCACAGCTTCACAGACGGAGAAAGTCCTGAGGACCTGCGGTAACGTGGAAGGCGGAGCTTCGGCGCCGCCGTAAAGCGTTCCGATCAACGGCGGCTTCAGCCCCGGTGGCACATTTTAGATGGCCCTAGTTAGGGTAATAAACGTTCTCCGCACTTTTACGCATGATGGCTTTGGGCGCAGGATGCTTTTCGAAATGCCGGACCGAACGCTCCAGGTCTTCAAACAGTAATCCCGCAAGGTCGCGGCTCAAGCCCAGCCGGGATAGAGCTCTCTGCACTACCAGGTCGCCGCGGTTGGCCGGCATGGGATAAGCGGGAACCTGCCATCCTTTCCCTCTCAGTCGTTCTGCCAGGTCGTAAAGGGTGAACCCCGGTTCCTTGCCTTTCCGGATCGTCCAGGCGCACCCCGGAGCGCCGCCGCGGCCGTCATACACAAGTTCGAACACTTCCAGATTTCTTAACTGGTCCGCGAACCACGCGCCCACATCGGCGCAGGCTTGCGTGATTTTTGTATAGCCTTCTCGCCCCAGTCGAACCAGGTTGTAGTACTGCGATGCTACCGGGCCCCCAGGCCGCGAAAAGGTAAGAGCAATTGTCGGCATATTGCCGCCCAGATACTTCACGCGGAAAATCAAGTCTTCCGGAAGATCATCAGCTTCTCGCCAGATAACCCAGCCGCAGCCTAGCGGCGTCAAGCCATACTTATGTCCCGAAGCATTGATCGACTTTACCCGGGCGATGCGAAAATCCCAAAGCAGCGAGGGATGAATAAAGGGCGCGACAAAGGCGCCGCTCGCCGCGTCTACATGGATGGGAATATCGAGTCCATGTTCCTCCTCCAAATCATCCAGGGCGATCGCCACCTCCTGTACTGGTTCGTACTGAAGCGTATAAGTGACTCCAAGAGTCGGCACCACTCCAATCGTATTTTCGTCGCAGCGGGCAACTACCTCCCGGGGCGACATCATCAGTCGCTGCCCCTCGCACGGTATTTGGCGAAGCTCCACGTCAAAGTAGCGCGCAAACTTCGGCCAGCAAATGTGCGCTGGACCGCATATCAGGTTGGGCTTGTCGGTTGGTAAGCCGGCTTGCTCGCGCTTCTTGCGCCATCTCCATTTCATCGCCAGGCCGCCCAGCATCGCAGCTTCACTCGACCCGGTTGTCGAACACCCTATCGTGTTGGCGGCATCGGGTGAATTCCACAAATCCGCCAGCATGCGGACGCAACGCGCTTCGAGCTCCGCCGTTTGTGGATACTCGCTCTTCTCGACCATGTTCTTGCTGAGGCCTTCATCCATCAACTTGCGAACTTCGGGCTCGACCCAGGTTTGAGTGAAAGTTGCGAGGTTCTGCCGCGTGTTCCCATCTAGCAACAGTTCATCGTGCACCAACTGGTAAGCGCCTGCGGGGTCGGTCTCTTGTTGCGGGATTTTGTACCTTGGCAAAGGCTGCGGAAGAAAGCCAGTACCAAACACGTCCTCATCAAGGTTGGAAACAATCTCTACTCTTCTGTGGGTGGACATGACCACTCTCCTCGTAACGGAGGTAATTGGTCTGACCCGGGTTCTACATTGATACAACCAGACGAATAATAATGCAACTCGTCAACTTGTCTGCAGATAATTAGTCTCGACTCGGGCCAATCGCAGGTTTCGCCCGCCGATTCTCGGCGACTGTAGACGATTTTGTAGCGGCCGAAGCGTCCGAGTTCAATACAGTCCAACAGCCAGCCGTGGTAGAGTGACAACTCCTTGAATACCAATCGCTTCCGGCCTACAGAATTCAGTAGCATTCAACAGGGGCTGGAATCTGGTTCGGGACCAGGGGGTCGGAGGTTCAAATCCTCTCTCCCCGACGACGTAGGGGAAAAAGACCACTTCACAATAGCTTCCCTTAAGAGAAAACCCCTCAAGTGTTCTCCACTTGTGCTCCGCCCGTTCTTGGGACGTTACTTTTCAACGACTTGCAATATACGGCGGTGTGACAAACCGCTTGCCGAGTTGAAGCTTTTGGGTGTCGAGCGAGAGGCTTGGGTTTTAAGCGAGCGAAGCTCGCAGGGGGCGGTAAGATCGAAATCGTGGACGCCAGTTCACAGTGGAAATCTGCGAGTGACCTCGCATGAAAGCCACTAGCGACCAGCGCACGCATGACACCTGCAGCCGCACCCAGCCGTCCAACAATTGGGGTGCACTTGTAGCCCAAGCGCCACGCCCTTCTCGCAGACGCGGCTCAATCCGCGGACAAGGCCGGTGTGCGCACGCGCGGCATTCCGTCGTGACACGTTCGGGTTCGGCGGCGAGGATGGCTTCTGGAGCGGAACCGGAACTGAGAGTTGAGCCGTTTAACCATGAGAAAGACGAATCAGGCCGGCTACATAATGCGACACCGCGGCTGGTGGGTGCTTAGATACCGCGAGCGCGTCGGTGTAGGTGGGAAAGTCAAGTCGGTCCAAAGAGCCAAACGACTTGTGCCGGTCGATGCTGAGCACAAGACAAAGGCAAGCGTTCGAGATCTCGCAAAGCAAGAACTCGAACCTCTAAACCGAAACGTGGCAGAGCCGCTCAGCGTCACGAAACTGAGTGACTTCGCAGATCGCATCTACTTGCCCTTCACAAAGCAGCAGAAACGCCCGTCCACATACAGGGGATACTCTCAGGTGTGGTCGGATTATCTGAAAACGCGCTGCGAGGGTGAATGGCTGAGGGAAGTCAAGACTCACCACGTTCAGTCGTGGCTGGAGGAAGTCGGGCGAGAGCACGAGATCTCCAAAACCACCCTGAAGCATGTGAAGAACTTCCTCAGTGGCGTTTTCCGGCATGCAGCACAGCAGGGCTTTTTCGACGGGCCAATCCAGTCAAGCTCGCCGAGATCCCAGCTTTTTGCTCCAAACGGCGCCGAAACAAAACCCTACTCGCTCGAAGAAATCGGGACGATGCTAAAGGTATTATCGGAGCCGTCAGCGACTGCTGTGGCGACTGCTGCCTTCACGGGGCTTCGTCTGGGAGAACTGCGCGGTCTTACGTGGGAATCCTTTGAGCCCGCGCAGGATGAAGAATCACTCGGCTGGTTGAACGTCACTCGATCGGTGTGGCGGAACACAGTCGGTGATCCCAAAACTGCAAAGTCGAAGGCTCCTGTTCCAGTTATTCCACAACTCGCCCAACGGCTTGATGCACATCGTCTAAAGTGCGGCAATCCGGTGGCCGGTCCGATCTTCCGAAACTCAGTCGGACATCCGCTCGACTTGAATGCTTGCTATCAGCGGGAACATGAAAGACGTGCTCAAGCGTGCCGGAATCTTTTGGCATGGGTGGCACGGGTTTCGCAGAGGCTTGGCTTCGAATCTAAATCGCCTGGGCGTTGATGATTCGGTGATCCAGCGCATTCTGCGGCACAGCACGGTAGCAACAACACAAAACCACTACATCAAGACCGCATCGCCTGATGCGATCGCAGCAATGAGACAGTTCTCTGAAGCCTTATTGTGCTCCACGTGTGCTCCAGGTGGGGGACATCAAAGCTAAGGGTTCTGTTCAGTAAGGAGTAGTTAAGTGCCTACTATGAGTGAGCGTGGCGGAGAGGGAGGGATTCGAACCCTCGGTACAGGTGTTAGCCCGTACAACGGTTTAGCAAACCGCCGCATTCGGCCACTCTGCCACCTCTCCGGTGTGCGGTTTTCACTAGCTTAACACAGCTTTTGGCTGGCCAGATCAGACTGACCCACTACGAGAGGTCCTCGCGGCTCAGGTCTCCAAGCCCGTTTCTTTCCTGGCAGGAGCAGATCCAAGCATGTTCGTGTTTCGTAACAGGATTTAGTTTGTAGCACTGCGAACGCAAATTGGTGAAAAACTTCTTGGCAACTGAGGGGGAAGAGTGGATCCGAAAAACTGCCCGCGCTGCGGCGGTACCGGATACATTGCCCGGCCTGTGGACATCAGCGGTAGGTCCGAAGGCGTTGCATTTATCCGCTTGAAGTGTCCTGCCTGCGCCGGCAGTGGACGGAAAAATTCTTTGCCCCCTTCGACCGCGGGCTGACCGCACGGCCTGTGGTGCTTGCGAAAACGTACGAGCCCGGGCCGTCACGCTCCGCCGTGAAGTGACGATCCGGGCCGGACGTTTCCTGATCTGTCTTCCTGGTCTGCGTTACCTGGTCTGCGTTACACGGTCTGCGTGGTAAGTTCAGGCGATCCCGGCGGTTTTGGCACGAACCTTGCGGCGCGCAGCCGAGGCAGTTTCGATCCGATTGCGTCCTGCAGCCTTCGCGCGGTAGAGGGCTTTATCGGCTGCCTGGATCACTTCTTCCGCAGATGGATTCTCCCGCCTCGAAGTTGCAATTCCGATGCTGGCAGTAACCGAGAGTTCTGACGACGACGACGTCGTCGGCGTCGGAGCTGCGCGGGCAAGCTGCCGGATCGCGTGACCAGTTTGAGCACGGCCGCGAACGCGCTGATTGCGGCGGTCCGGACCGCGCGCCTCCTGACGGCGGTCGGGACCACGCAGGCGAAGCGTGCTGGCTTCGATGTCGGCGCGCAGCTTCTCCAGATGGTCCAGCACGTCGGTCGTGGTCTTGCCGGGAAACAGGATGGCGAATTCCTCTCCGCCGCAACGGTAAGCTTGCCCTCCTCCGGTGACGCGCGCCAGGCGTGACGCGATCATGCGCAGCACTTGATCTCCCGTGTCATGACCGTAGGTGTCATTGCAGCGTTTGAAGTGATCGATGTCCACCATCGCGATGGAATACGGCGCTTCGAGGCGAAGCAACGCGTCGTGAAAGGCGCGGCGCGAGGGCAGCGTCGTCAGTTCATCGTGATAGGCGAGCAAGTAAGAGGTCTCGACGACTGCGCCTGCCAGGATGAACGCGGCGGCCGCGAAATAGGCCTTGGGGATTCTTCCTGCTCCTCCAAAACGGAGCGCGAGCAGGGAAGCGGCCAGCGCCCAGAGAAGTCCGCTCTCCGCGGGCTTGTGGAACAGCAGGAAGCGTATGAGTATGATCACTGCGGCTGCACCGCATGCCAGCAGAGTGGCGAAAGGCAGCGGCGCGGGCGCGAGTGTGTGATGCAGAGCGCGTTGCGCGGCGGCTGACGGTTCGGGACGGCAGAGTACGGCCACGATGACCGACTGAACGAATAATAATGAGGTTGCAGGCGCGACGCTCGAGAAGGTGAATCCCTTCTCTTGTTGAAACGAGAGCAGAACAAAGTTGAGCGGCAGCAGCACGCCGGCTGCGGCCAGCGCGATGCTGCCCGGTCCGCTCGCCGCCACGTGTCCTTGTAAGAAATATCCGACCGCTTGTTCCGCCAGGAACAGGACCAGCAACGCAGAGAAGATGCGGCTGGAATGAAATCGCCAGGCCAGCAGCAGGCCCGCGATCAGCACTCCGTAAAAGGCGTAGCCGATCAGCACGGGGCTGGGCGTGACCAGTCCCGTGTGCAGCAGCGCCGCAACAGCCGCAAGACAAATGCCGGGCGTGAGCAGGGACTTCATCGAAGTTTGGTCCCGCTGTTAATTGGGAACGTCAATGGGGAACTTCCTTCGGCGCGCAGAGTCTTCCGCAGATCGTAGTCTTCCCATTCTCTTCTTTAGATTATCTGGAGGTGGGGGACGAGAGGAATTGACCGATCGGGTTCGGCGCAGCGTTGGGATTTCCGCCCGAGTGCCGGATGAAGATCTTTTCCCACACTTCACTCCCCTGTCATCCTGAGGCAGCGGAGTCCTCGGCTTTGCCGAGGACTCCCAACGAAGAGCCTACCCTGAGCTTGCCGAAGGGACACTGTGCAAGCTGCCGGCGTCGTCGATGCTGCGACGTTCTCGGTACTGCCGGCCAGTACAGAGGTCCTTCGGCCCGCAAAAACCGCGGGCCTCAGGATGACAACGGGGATGGGATCACGAGGCTCTCTGCGGCTGGTGCTGATGACGCTCATACCACTCTGCGCTCAAGTCCTTCCACTCGGGGTTCAGGGAGCCAGTACTCACTCCTGTCGGCTACCGAAAATCTTGTCAATAGGCAAGAATTACACGAATCACTCTAACTCGCTCACAACAATGGAAATATAATTCCGGGAAATGTGGCGGTTTCCATCTATTCAAATTGATATAATAGATATAGGGAGTAAAAAGAAAAATAAGGCGCGGCCCATGGGCTGCGCCTTTTCTTTTGGGCGAATGAGGCGGGCGGAATGGCGAAGTGCAATGGATTCAGAACCTTCAAGGAGCGTGGCGAGTGGGTGGAACTGCAGTTTATGGCGCGGGCCGTGCGCAAGCGATTCAAGGTCTCGAAGCCGTGAGATTCGGGTCCTTACGACGTGGGCGTGGAACATGGGCGGCGGTTTCTAAGGGTGCAGGTGAAGTCAACGAGCTTCAGGAAGGGTAACGGCTATCTCTGCGGATTCAGTTCGCAAGCGATATACGAGGCGGCAGGTCGATTTTTTCGCAGCGTATGTAAATCCCAGAAGATGTGTGGTACATCATCCCGGCGGTCGCTGTCCTGAAAAAGAAGGGCACAGAGCTAATGCTATATCCGGTTCAGCCCATGCGAAGGGACCGCTATAAGTATGAGGTTTACCGCGAAGCCTGGAAGCTGCTGCGGAGCGAGAAAAGGAGCGTGTAAGTTCACTGAGAGTCCTCTTTCGTCAGTCTCCAATGCCTTGTCATCCTGAGGCAGTGGAGTCCTCGGCGAAGCCGAGGACTCCCAAGGAAGGACCTATGCAAGCTGTCGGCGGTGTCGATGCTGCTGAAGTTCCTGGCACTGCCGGCGAGTACAGAGGTCCTTCGGCCCGCAAAGAACGCGGGCCTCAGGATGACAACAAGAAAGCGGCGCGATCATGAGACTTTCTGCGGCTGGTACTGGTGGGTGTTGTACCACTCCGCGCTCAGGTCTTTCCACTCGGGATTCACGGAAACGATTAGCGCGATTTTCTTGATTCTCAGCCAGCCTTTGATTTGCTTTTCGCGCTCGATGGCGTTGCGGATGTCGTCAAAGCGCTCGAAATAGACCAGGCGGTCTAGCTTGTACTTTGCGGCGAAGCTGGAGCCGAGGCCGAGCTTGTGCTCCCGCGCTCGACGTACGAGACTGTTTGTAACGCCGGTGTAGAGAGTTTTCGAGCGATTGGTCATGATGTAGACGAAGAAGGTTTTTTGCGGGCGAGGCATGAGTTCCCCGGCTTTCAGGATGACAGGAGTTGGGGACCGCGTCTGTGACGAATAAACATCGTTTTCCTCAATCCTTGTCATCCTGAGGCAGCGGAGTCGTCGGCTTCGCCGAGGACTCCCAACGAAGGACCTATGCACGCTGCCGGCGGCGTCGATGCTGGTGACCTTCAAGAGCTGCCAGCGAGTACAGGGGTCCTTCGGCCCGCAAAGAACGCGGACCTCAGGATGACAGGGCCGTTTGTGCCGCGGGCCTCAGGATGACAGAGCGCTTGGATTGCATCATTTGGGAAGGCTGTGCAGGAAGTCTTCGAGCGCGTGGTTGAATTTCTCCGGGTCGTCGACGAAGAGGGCGTGGCCGTCGCTGTCGAATCTTTCAAGCCGGAGCTTGTCGCCGAGCTTTGATTTCAGGTAGTCGGCGCTCTGCTGCGACTCGGGCTGGTAGGCGAAGAGCACCGGGCGATTCATGCGGGCGAGGCCGGTGGAGAAATCCTTTACGGCGATCATGTTGTAGATGAGGACGACCGCGGTATCGGCCGGAACCTGGACGGAGGCGTCGGTGACACGCTTCAGATAGTCCTCGGGCTGCGGCTTCTTGAACATGCTGCGGACAAAACCGTCGGCTTGTTTCTGGCGATCCTGTTGGAGCTGGTTCATCCATCCCGAGATGCCGGCAACCATCTCAGGGCTGGCCTTGTCCGACAGAAATCCATCCACCAACACGAAACCGCCGACGTTGTCGCTGCCGAATTGTTCGGCATATTTTGCCAGTTCGCCGCACGCCATCGACCAGCCGACGAGGACCGGCTTCTTCAAAGCGAGTTGATCCACAAGCTCCTTGTAGTCGCGGGCGCGGGTTTCGGGCAGATGGCCGTAAGGGGGCTTGTCGCTCTCGCCCTGCGATCGGGGATCGACGACAATGACGTGGTACGTCTTCGAGAACTCGTCGATTTGCTTCTGCCAGATCCAGGCGGGCATCGTCCAGCCGGGGATGAAAACGATTGGGCGGCCGCTGCCAGCCTCGAGGTAGTGGATACGGACGCCGTCGGAAGTTTTGAAAAAATCGCTTTTCGCCGCCTGAGCTACGACGCTCGGGACTGACAAGATGCACAGCAGGATGACTGCTAGTTTGGCTCTCATATGGTCCTTCTACTATTGGCCAGGATTACGCCGACGCCCAGGCGGGAATTATAGGCCCTTTCCTTAATCCCTTGTCATCCTGAGGCGGAGTTCTCGGCTTCGCCGAGGACTCCCAACGAAGGACCGATGCAAGCTGCCAGCACCATCGTTGGCCACGACGCTTCTGATGGTACCGACGAATCCATAGGTCCTTCGGCCCGCACAGAACGCGGGCCTCAGGATGACAGAGTGTTTGGTGTGCGCTGAACTCTTCCAGTCTGCAATCCCCTTTTGAAACCTTGCCCCATTTCCGCACCCACACACCTTCGTGCGAATGACTTTCCGTTCCAACTGAGCTTTCTCTAACTAGAATCGCTCTGTGATTAAGGCCCACTTATGAGGATTCTGATTGCAGAGGATGATGCGGCTCTGGCCGGGTTTGTGCGCCAGGGGCTGCAAGGCGAGCACTACGCGGTGGACGTGGTGGAAGACGGCGAGCAGGCGCGCGCCATGGGGAGCGAGTTTGACTACGACCTGGTGATCCTCGATCTGAACCTGCCGAAGCTCGATGGGGTGAGCGTGTTGCGGCATCTGCGGCTGAAGCGTCCCAGCCTGCCGGTGCTGGTGCTGACGCAGAGAAGCCGTGTGGAAGACCGGGTACAGTGTCTGGATACGGGCGCCGACGATTATTTGCCCAAGCCGTTTTCCTTCACCGAACTCTCAGCCCGCATCCGCGCCCTGCTGCGCCGAAGCCACTTGCCGTCAGAGTCGGTGCTGGTGGTGGAAGATCTCCATCTGGACCGCGTGGAACACCGCGCCGAGCGGGCAGGACGCCGCATCGAGCTCACGTCGAAAGAATTTTCGCTGCTGGAATACCTGATGCGGAATGCGGGACGACAAGTGTCGCGGGCGATGATTATTGAACACGTTTGGAACCTGACTTTTGATACTACAACTAACGTGGTGGATGTTTACATTAACTATCTGCGGCGGAAGGTGGATGATGGGCATCCGCGGAAGCTGATTCATACGGTGCGGGGGGTGGGGTATGAACTGAGCGGGGACGCGGGAGTGCGGGCGTGAGTTCGATCATCCCTGACGAAGCGCGGGGTCCACAGAATGCGGCACTGCCGCCGAAAATGGCGGCCCGCAGCCCGCTGGCGCAACTGCTACATGCTTTGAACCAGCCGCTAACCGGGCTGCAATGTTCCATGGAAGTGGCGCTGGCCAGCCCGCGCACTCCCGAGCAATACGTCCACGGCCTGCGCGAAGGGCTGGAACTGACCGCGCGCATGCGCGCCCTGGTCGGGGCGATTCGGGAAGTCGCGGATGCGGAGGAAGAAAAAGACGAAGAGGCGAGGACGATTGAGTTGGAGAGTCTTCTGCGGGGAGTCGTGGACGACCTGAAGCCGGTGGCCGAGGTGAAAAGCATTCGCATCACGCTCGATTGTGTTGCGGGATCTTCCCCGGTGGTGCTGAGGACGGGGCGGCGAAGACTGGTCACTGTGGTATTCCGGCTCCTGGAATCGGCTCTGAGCCTGACCGCCCGGGGCAGTACGCTGCGGATTGAGACCGGCGTTGCGCCTCCCGCCGGGGTGTGGATGCGCATTCGGTGGCATGGGGGAGTAGCCTCGTCGGCATTCTCCCGGCCGGAACTGGGTTTGCTGGTGGCGCAAGCGGGTTTCGAGGGGGCCGGCGCGGAGTGGGAGCGGGAGCGGACAGAAAACCTGGAGACGGTAACTGTGCGGCTGCCCGGGGTTTCGGCCAGCAGCCGGAATTCCTAGTCAAGTTTATTTTTATCGAAATCCTCAACGAAATTCAGCTTACGCCAGGAGACTCGAAAATGAGCGCCATGACAACTTTTCCGATCAGCGCCAGGGCCGCGGGTGGAGCGCTGATTGCGAGTCCGAGCCGCGCGCTCCGCGAGCAGGTTCTGCACCGTCTGAATGGCCGCTGGCGGCCCGTACAACACGCACTGGGTGGCGCCGATGCTCTGGTTAAACTGGAAGAAGGCGGCTGGCAGATTCTGTTTCTCGACCGCCGCCTGCCTGACCTGGACAGCGAAGAACTGATGGCGATCATTCAACGGCGGTTTCCCGGAATTCAGGTGGTACTGCTGGACTCCGATGCCGCACTGGCGGGGGAGGATGTGGAGAAGACGGGGTGGAATCCGGGAGCGCCCGCAGCGGCCGAAGAACCCGCGGCGGTCGAAAAAGATGCGTGGAGAGCGGCAGCCAGGGAAAATCAATATGAGCCGCTGCCCGGCATGATCGGGCGCAGCGAAGCCATGCAGCGCGTCTATCGGCTGGCGCAACTGGTTGCTCCGCGCTCGACGACCGTGCTCATCGTGGGGCCGACGGGCAGCGGCAAGGAACTGGTGGCGCGGGCGCTGCACGAATTGAGCCCGCGAGCCGCCAAACCGTTCGTAGCCGTGAACTGCGCCGCGATTCCGGAAGCGCTGCTGGAGTCGGAACTGTTTGGCCATGCCCGCGGGGCATTCACCGGAGCGGTGCAGGCGCAGGTGGGACGCATTCCCGCAGCACACGGGGGAACGCTCTTTCTGGACGAGGTAAGTGAACTGCCGTTCGGCATGCAGGCTAAGCTGTTGCGGTTTCTGGAACAGAAAGAAGTGCAGCGCCTGGGCACGGCCGAGCTGACGCGCGTGGACGTGAGAGTGATTGCCGCCAGCAATGTGGATTTGGCGGGGCGCGCGGGCAGGGGAGAGTTTCGCGAGGACCTTTTCTATCGGCTCTCCGCTTTTCCCCTGGAACTGCCGCCGCTCACCGAGCGCCGCGTCGACATTGTTCCTCTGGCGGAGCACTTTCTGGCCTGCATGGCAGCCGCCATGAGCGGACCGTGTCCGCGTCTGAGCGGAGAAGCGGTACGGATCCTCGAAGGCCATCTGTGGAAGGGCAACGTGCGCGAATTGCAGCACGTGATGGAACGGGCCTCCATTCTAGTGGAAAATGGGGACACGGTCTTGAGCGAGCATCTTTATTTTCCCTTCCAGCAATCACTCCTACAACCCGAGGCCCGGCCCCTTTCGTGCACCGCGCGGGCCAGCTGACAGGTGACACCTGCGGGGACTTAAAGCCCATAAGCGCTAATTTAAGGCAGAAACCGTTTTTGGGGGTCATCAACCGGGCCTACCCCTGCAAAGCGGCTACCGCGGAACGGAAGTTCCAATTTCCCAGAAGCCGACTTGAACTAAGCCGCTTTGCGGCGGACGCATTCGCGTGTTGCTGAGCCGACGGTCGAGGTGATCTGAGCTAGTTTGTTGTCGCAGAGGAGGAACTCTCTGTGACCCATCTACGCCGATCATGCTTGAGGAACTACGGCGCCGCAACTACGCCGAGTCCACCATCCACGCTTACATTCACACGGTCGAGCATTTCAGTCGGCACTTCCATCGTTCACCTGATCAGCTTGGCCCCGAGCACATTCGCCAGTATCAGGCCGCGCTGTTCACTCAGTGGAAGCTGGCCCCGAACACCGTAACCCAGCGCTTGGCAGCGTTACGCTTCTTCTATGTTCAAGTGTTGAAGCGAGGCTGGAGCGTTGCAGAGACACCTTATCCGAAGAAGGTTCTGCACCTGCCCGAGATCCTCAGCCAGGACGAAGTCGCGTGTCTGATCGACGCGGCCGAGTTTCCTTTTCATCGCATCCTGCTGATGACACTGTATGCCACGGGCGCACGTCGCGCAGAAGTAGCGCACCTGAAGATCAGCGATATCGACAGCCAGCGGATGGTCACCCATATCCGCGGCGGCAAAGGTCGCAAGGACCGCGATGTCATGCTCAGCCCGAAGCTGCTCGATGCGCTGCGCGTCTATTGGCGTGGGCTCAAACACAAGCCAACGAACTGGCTGTTTCCCGGCAACCGATGGCATACCGCAAGTTATCCTGTCACCACCAAGGTCCTGTGGACTGCCTGTCAGAACGCCGCACAACGCGCTGGGCTTGAACACAAGCACATTCATCCCCACACTCTGCGACACTGCTTTGCCACTCATCTGCTCGAAGCCGGTGCCGACCTGCGCACCATCCAGATGCTGCTCGGCCATCGCGACCTTGAAGAAACAACGATCTACCTGCATCTCTCCCGGCGCCATCTCAGCGCCACCGGCAGTCCATTGGATGCACTCCCGATCCGAGAAGAAGGAGGGCCGACGCAGAGCGCATGAGCCGGCCTCCTCTGGAGGTGGCCGACATCGTTCGCTGTGCCGGGCAGTCCTTCGTTGAGCGCAGTCACAAGTGGATCAGCTGGCACCATCAAAAAGTGTTGCTGGCTATCACGCGCTGTCGCACCGCCGCGCTCGGTGGACATCGCGATCAGTGCGCGGACTGCGGACATTCCGCCATCTCTTACAACTCGTGTCGCAACCGGCACTGTCCCAAGTGTCAGGGCAATGCACGCCTGCACTGGCTCCAGGCGCGGGAACGAGAGTTGCTGTCCACCAGCTACGTGCACGTTGTATTCACGCTGCCGCGGGAACTAGCTCCCCTCGCGCTGCAGAACAAACGGCTGATCTACAACCTACTCTTTCACGCCAGTGCTCAGACCTTGCTGGAGATCGCCAGCGATCCTCGTCACCTCGGTGCGCAGATCGGGTTCTTCAGCGTGCTGCATACCTGAGACCAGCGACTGCAGCATCATCCCCATGTCCACTGCGTCCTTGCCGCGGGCGGCATCACTCCCGATCACTCCCGCTGGATCTCCTCACGCCGCTCCTTCTTTCTTCCCATCAAAGTGCTCAGCCGTGTCTTCCGCGGCAAGTTTATCGCCGGACTCCAGACCGCCTTTCATGCCGGCGCACTCCAGTTCCACGGACATCTCTTACCGCTTGCGGAACCGCGCGCCTTCGCCTCGTGGCTGCGGGTACTGTTCCGTCACGACTGGGTCGTCTACTCCAAACCGCCTTTCGGCGGGCCAGAACACGTGCTCCGCTATCTCGGCGCCTATACTCATCGCGTCGCGATTTCCAACAGCCGGTTGGTTGCTCTTGCCAACGGCCACGTTACCTTCCGCTGGCGCGACTCCGCCCACGGCAACAAGAAACGGCTCATGACTCTGCCCGTCGATGAGTTCCTGCGCCGCTTCCTCTTGCACCTGCTGCCGCGCGGCTTCGTACGCATTCGCAACTTCGGCTTCCTCGCCAATCGGCAACGGGCTACGCTACTGCCTCTCTGCTTTCGGTTGCTCCAGCCATCCCACCAGCCAGCAGCAGACGCCACCTCGCCCGCGCTGCCCATTCACTCGCTGTGGCAATGTCCGCTTTGCGGCGGAACCATGCATGTTGTCGAGCGCCTCTCCGCCGTCCAACTCCTCCTCCGATCTCCGCCTCATCTGATCCGGTGCGCCGCTTGAATCCACATCTCCAGCATCGAATCTCGCTCCTGCTTCGGCGCGCACACTGGTTCTATGTCTCGCATTCCTCAGAACGTGGTGTGGTGGTGCGCTCCAGACTCTCCGACGTGCCGGCCTACGACTATTCTCTCTGCCACCAGCAACTGAAACGGAAGCGCACCGACAGCAAGAGCCACTTCGCAAACGACAACGACCGCCTCATCGAGAAACAAATCCCATAGTCCCGCGGGGCGGCTTCCTTCAAGTCGCTGTATCTGAAGCGCCCTACACAACGCCTCAACTCCCAGCTCTTCGCTTCGGGGCGCTTCAGATACAGCACTAAGACTTCTGGCCAGCGTCGTTGAAAGTGTGTTCCGAGGCATAACTTCTGGGTCGCCCATTGATGCGGGAGGAATGTACCGCGCAGACGCCGGGCTTGTTCGTGGTTCGATCGTGTGGGATAGTTCGTCGATTAGGGTTGCAGATTTGTCCGGCGGAGAAAATCGGCGAAGCGCGGGTCTGAGCGCAGCGGATCGAACATGGGGTTCGTTTTGATATACCCGACGCTTACTATGGAGTGGTCCTCATAAGCTTTTTCCAGCCACTCGAAGGCTTTGTCTTTCTCCACGAGGCCCGCATAGATTTTGACTCTCCAGATCGGTGAAATGTATTTCTGCTTCGAGAGCTGGTTCAATTTATCCAGCACCCTATGCGCCTCTGCCCTTCTACCCGTGACTGCGTACCCGTATCCGATCCCGGTTAGTGCCTCTTCGCTGGCTGGGGCGATCGCCAGCCCCTTTTCGAACTCCGCCATACCTTCCTCGAGCATGGATTTCTTGAGATAAGCGATGCCCCGGAAGTAATAGGCCTCAACGTAGTTTGGATCCAACTCCAGTACCTTTCGCTCTTGCAACATGACCTGGTCATACTGCCGCGCCAGGAAATACTCGACGCTCAAATCGACGTTATTACCGAGGGAGATTGGATCAAGTTCCAAGTTTCTCTTGGTCTCCGCGATGGCTTCGTTCAGCCGTCCGGTCTGCCACAGAATTTCGGCATGCAATCGACGGGCGTCCGCATAGCCTGGATTGAGTTCGATGGCTCGTTGAATCTCATTGTCGGCGCCGGACCAATCCCAGTCATAGCTTGACTTGATTAACGCCAGCGAACCGTGAGCTTCGGCGAGGGTGTCATCCAGCTCCACGGCCTTCAGCGCGGCATCCTTGGCTTTCAGATAACCCTCCTTGGCGGGAATAACGCCAAAGTCTGCGAGCGAGCTGTAGCAATCGGCCAAGCCGGAATAAGCAAGCGCGTAAGCGGGATCTTTTGCGATCGCCTGCTGAAAGTATTCAATGCCTTTGTCAAATCCAGCCACAGTGGTCTTGTTCCACCAATAGCGGCCTTTCAGATAGTCCTGATAGGCTTCGGGATTGGCGGTGTAGCTCCTGGTCATGCGTTTCTCTTCTGCGCCGGTTAAATGCCTGCGCAGCGCGCCCGCCATTTCTCCGGCGATCTGTTCCCGGAGAACATCCATATCTATGATCCTCCGTTGGTACTGTTGCCCCCAGATGTGGCTGCTGTCGCGAGCATCGATCAGTTCGGCGCTGATGCTCAGTGTGTCCCCGCGCTGGGTGACTTTGCCCTTGAAGATGGCG
>Ga0210404_10000185_pt1 | contig 39805 bp, 38 predicted proteins | sample IncBWH28MmetaG_FD_155455 | JGI IMG/M metagenome (GOLD analysis project Ga0210404, IMG submission 155455) | Forest soil microbial communities from Barre Woods Harvard Forest LTER site, Petersham, Massachusetts, United States - Inc-BW-H-28-M | ecosystem: Environmental > Terrestrial > Soil >... | reverse complement strand
CGAGATTCATCCTAGCACAGATACCTGCTACAGGCGAAGCTGAGTCCGATGAATCTTGACGAGAGCGCCTTTTATCCCAGTGCTCTTCGCTCTGACGATGCTAAATAAGAAATGACCACAGCCCAAGGGTTGCCGGCGAGCGGGGCAGCGGCCTGACACATGGGTGACAGGGTAGCAACGAGATGTAACTGATTGAAATCAAGCGCTGTCGGCGGAGGTCGTTTGACGTGAAAGGGAGCCGTACGGCACTTCTTAACGTCCCCGGAATTGAAGCGCCCAAATTCAATCACGACAAGGGGCGTTTGAACCAAGCCGCTGGCGCGGCGGACGCTTCGCGTGAGGTGAACCGAGCGATAGTTGCCAGACTATGGAGATAAATTGTGGGTCACAAGCTTAGACTGCATCTCCGACGCGTCACTGGCGCCAGAAACTTGTCTAGAGTTCGCCAAAATTCTGGCCGACTTTGAAATCAATAACTTAGCGCCGCCCTCCCGCCCGGTTCTGTTATAACTGCTAGCCATGTTTCGATTCATCGGCCTGTGCCTCGGAACGCTGGTTCGCCTCTTGCGCGCGCGTCGGAGCCTCTTACTCGAGAATCTGGCGCTACGTCAACAACTCGCCGTCCTGAAACGTCTACATCCGCGGCCAAGACTAGACCTGCTCGACAAGCTTTTCTGGGTTTCCGTCCGCCGATTCTGGTCCGGATGGCAGCAATCCCTCATTGCCGTCACGCCGGAAACAGTGGTGCGTTGGCACAGGGGCGGATTCCATTTGTACTGGAAGCTGATTTCCAAGGTCAGGAGGCCCGTCGGGAGGCGACAGACGTCGAAGGAGGTTCAGGAATTGATCTTCCGGATGGTCGTTGAGAACCCAACGTGGGGAGCGCCACGCATCCATGGCGAGCTTCTCATGCTCGGTTTTGATGTCTCTGAGCGAACGATCTCGCGTTGGATGAAACGGGCATCTCGAGCGCCGGAGCCAGCCAAGCGCTGGCTTACCTTTCTCCGTAATCACCGGGAAGCGATTGCCGCGATGGACTTTTCACTCCTCGTGCCTATCCCCGCGTTGGCAAACAGTACGTCCACATTCCCCTTCTGTGCCTGCACGATTGCGAACAGCCGGTCGAGGTCATTCAGATTTGAAATGTCGCCCTGAATTCCCGTAACCCCGGAGCCGAGGGTCGCCACCGCCTTATCCAACTCGTCCTGCCGCCGACCGGAGATGAAGACGTATGCTCCCTCGGAAACAAACCGCCTGGCAGTCGCCAAACCAATACCACTGTTGCCGCCCGTGATGACTGCTACTTTTCCTTCCAGTTTGGTCACGATCTTCTCCTGTTTGATTTTCTGTCTCCGTAGGGTATTTATGTATCGTATAGTACAGATGTCACGAGCGAGTCGATGGTTAGAGTATTTGTACCGGTAGGTATGGAAGGAGCATTATAGATAGGCATGAAACGGAGCAAGTCATCAGGGCGGATGGGACGTCCCCGCTCCTTCGATATCGATAGCGCCTTGAACCGTGCGCTGTCGGTGTTCTGGCGGAAAGGGTATGAGGGCGCGTCCCTGTCGGACCTGACCAAAGCTGTGGGCGTCAACCGTCCCAGCCTGTATGCCGCCTTTGGCGACAAGGAAGCGCTGTTCCGCGAGGTGCTCGACCGGTACTTGCATGGGCCGGCGGCCTACACCCGAGAAGCATTGAAGGAGCCGACCGCGCGCGCAGTTATTGAACGCTTGTTGCGGGGTGCTGCCGATGTGAACGCCGCGCCGCGCAATCCCGGGGGATGCCTCATGGTACAAGGTGCGCTTGCCTGTGGCGACGCGGCCGATTCCATCCGCCAGGAACTGACCGCGTGCCGCGCCGGGGGTGAAGCTGCGCTAAGCCGGCGCTTCCAGCGTGCGAAATCAGAAGGTGACCTCCCGGCCAATGTGAACCCTGCTGACCTTGCGCGCTACGTCGCGACGATCCTGTTCGGCATGGCAGTCCAAGGAGCCGGCGGCGCAAGCCGCGACAAATTGCAACGCGTAGTCGAGATGACGTTGCGAACCTTGCCGCTGTGAGGTAAGTCCGGTCGTTCAACTCCCAGAATTCTGGCAATTCCCAAGATTCTGTCACTCCCATTTCTACTTTGAGCCTTGTTTTCAGTGAAATCCAATTGGGCACTCCCTTGCACTGCTCGTGATGGGGTGCTCGGATGGAAGGAATGGAGTGCGTCACAGCCGTGACTGCGATGTGGGTCAAGCGAGCTGATCGATGACTTTCAGGATCGAGACTGTGGCGCGAGGGAAACTCACAGTATTCGTCCTAAGTGGCCGAATCGAAAAACAGGCTATAGCGGAGTTGAGAAGACTTTTTGAACCGCAAGCAAACTACGGCGGCATTGTTTTAGATCTGAAAGACGTTGGCGTAATCGATCGCGAAGCACTGCACTTTTTCGCGGGTTGCGAAGCGGATGGCGTGAAGCTTCAGAACTGCGCTCCATATATTCGCGAATGGATGGAGAGAGAAAAAGGCTGAGTGGTATCGACGCGGCAGTGACGCGCTTGTCGTTCAGCAGAAACGAAATACAAATGTCCAGTGGAGGTCTAGCAACGATGGACGATACTTTTTCACGTTCGGGTTCAGTAGCATCGCACTCGCGCGGTCCCACATCACGCCCACCGAAGGGAACACAGGCGGTTGTTCAATAAACTTTACTTCACGCGACGGACACACAGGAGAACACCTATGACGTTCAACCAGGCAAAGGTCATCATCGTTGGTGCAGGTCCTACGGGAATGACCGCGGCGATGGAACTCGCGCGCCAGGGCATTCCAGTACGACTCATCGAACAGACAGCCGAACCGGAAACTACATCACGAGCGGTCGGAGTCCAGGCACGGACGCTCGAGCTCTTTGAGCAGCGTGGCATTGTCGACCAAATGATTGCCCGCGGGAACCGCGGTCTTGCAGGCAGTATCTATGACGCAGGGAAGCGGATCTTTCGCCTGGAGTTCAACCGTATCGACAGCAAATACAATTACATGCTCTTCATCTCCCAAGCAGAAACCGAGGCCATCCTGCGCGATGCCCTTGCCAAACAGGGAGTAATGATTGAGCGTGAAGTGGAGTTGCATGCCCTTAGCCAATCGGACCGAGGCGATACGGTCACAACCGTCCTGAAGTACAAGGACGGTTCACTTGAGAGCGCGACATACGACTACTTGATCGACGCTGAGGGAGCACACAGCATCGCGCGTACCACGGTTGGTCTCCCATTCAAAGGCAAGACGCTTGACGAAAGCTATGCACTCGGTGATCTCTATATCGAAGGCACCCTGCCCGAGACAGACTTCCACATCTTCTCGTCCAAGTACGGTTTCATGGGTCTTTTCCCGATGGGAAACGCCCGCTTCCGAATCATTGCAAGCAATCCCATTAACAAACCGAGTAAGAACACCGCGCCATTCCTGGAAGAGTTACAGCAGATTTATAACCAACGCTCCCACATCCCTATCCGCTTCCACGACATGAGCTGGAGTTCCTGGTTTCGGATCAACAGCCGCATGATTGACACATTGCGCGCTGGCCGCATTTTTCTCGGAGGCGATTCCGCGCATATCCATAGTCCCGCAGGTGCGCAGGGTATGAACACCGGCATTCAGGACATGATTAATCTGGCCTGGAAGCTGGCGCTCGTCATCAAAGGGAAGGCCACTCACCAACTGCTCGACACCTACAGCGATGAGCGTGTTCCGGTGATCCGGAATGTGCTCACTAAGACTGAGGGGTTAACTAGCGCCATCGGCTCCGAAAATCCAATCTTTCGGTCCGTTTTTGATCACATTGCACCCTGGATTGCCAGCACGGAATTTGTGCAGGAAAACAGTACGGAGCGTATGAGCCAACTCTCGTTTCACTATCGTGAAAGTCGGCTGTCGGTTGCCGACGGCAGACAGGGAGAAATTCATGCCGGTGACCGCATTCCCGACCTCTTGCTTGTGCAACTAAGCAAGCCCGGCGAGGAGACGCACGAGTTGCAAACGAATCTCTTTCGCATACTCAGTCCCGATAGTTTCACGTTGCTTTATGCCAACATCACCTCGCCGGAAAAGACACACAAGCAAGCGCAATCTTTGCTCTCACCATGGAAGCATCTTGTACACGGGTATCAGGTCTCCGGCGTAAGGGACAATGAGCGACAGTTCAGGCGTCTCTTCGGCACAGACCCTGCGATTTTGCTGGTACGCCCGGATAGCTATGTCGCCTTTACTGGCTCGGAACATTCGGTGCCTGCCCTGGCTAATTATCTTGAACAATGGTTCCCAACCCAGCCTCAATCCGCCGACAGGGAGAATGATCATGCCCGTACATGCGGACTTTTGGAACGGCCTCTCGAAGGAGTCGACACAGATTCTCATTTGCGATCTTCAGCAACAGATCGTCGCGCGTAGCAAAACGACGGAACCCGGCGTTCTCAGCAGGTCGGCGGCAGTACTCTGTGAGATTGCGAACCTCTTTGGTCTGCCGATCACCCTCAGTGTGGTGCCGGAGCAGGAGAAGGCCCCACAACTCGTGCCTGAACTGGAGAAGAGCGCAGGGTCCGCGCCTCGGCTTCTGCGTGCCTCCGCAAGTCCTTTCACCGACACTGCCAGTCAGAGGACACTAGCTGACAATCGGAGGCGAACGTTAATTGTCGCGGGCTTTGCAACGGAAGTCGTTGTGCTGCACGCTGCCCTCGATGCAGTGCGAGAAGGCTATAAAGTCCTGGTGGCCATCGACGCGTGCGGGGGGATGTCGGAACGGACGGAAGCCGCAGCGATCGAACAAGTCCGGGCAGCGGGAGCGCTCGTAACCTCTGTTGTCTCGATTGCGACCGCTCTCAGTCCGGATTTCACGACAGAGAAGGGTAAGCAGATGTTCCAGATCGTGCAGCAACTCAGACTCGCATAAAACTTGAACGTGGTAACTGGTTGCTTTGCACACGTACCTTTCGGTTGTGGAGTCTGAGGTCCAGTGAACGAACAAAACTCGTGCGTTTGCTTAAGAAGGTAGGGATGTCGGAAGCGGTACGCTTTGATGATAAGAATCACCAAGAGTGGGCGCACCCGAACGCCGGTTCCTCAACCAATTCCTCAGTGAAGTAGCTGCTATCGTGGGATTTAGCGAGAGCAAGAACAGGCTTTCAAAACTTTCAATCAAGGGAGCAGCCAGAATCCGCTCGAACGCACTAGTGACCTATAGTTACGCGATGACATCTAATCACGCGATGGCATTCGCAGCGCATAGCGCCGAACAGGCTCGGCAGGCACAGGACGTTCGCATTGTGGTTGATGCGATCCCCACGCTCGCCTGGTCCGCTCAGGGTGACGGCTCGGCCGACTTCTTCAATCAGCGGTGGCTCGACTACACCGGCCTCTCGGCCGAAGAGGCGCGTGATTGGGGCTGGACGGTTGCCCTTCACCCGGAGGACCTGAACGGACTTGTGGATTACTGGCGATCCATGCTGGATTCTGGCGAGGCGGGGGAAATCGAAGGACGCCTACGCCGTTTCGACGGCGTGTATCGTTGGTTCCTTTTCCGTGCGGCTCCCTCGTTCGACAAGGATGGAAGGGTTGTCAAATGGTTCGGAACGAACACCGACATCGAAGACCGAAAACAGGCGGAATGCTTGCTCAGCGGAGAGAATCTTGCCCTGGAAATGACCGCCAAGGGCAATTCGCTGGAATCCATTCTCGAAGCCCTATGCCGAGTTGTCGAACAGACCGCCAGCGGATGTCTCTGCAGCATCCTCTTGTTCGATCCAAGTGGCTCTAAAATCCAGCAGGCTGTTGCCCCCAGCCTTCCATCCAGCTATAACGACCAGTTCCCAGACATACCGGTAGATCGCGAATGTGGACCCTGCACTCAGGCAGCACGTTCCAAGACACAAGTGATTGTGTCGGACGTGGCTTCGGACACGCGATGGGGCACGTGTGGATGGCGCACCTCCGCGTTGACGCATGGCCTAAAAGCGTGCTGGTCGACCATTATCCTCGCCTCGAATGGCCTTGTACTGGGCACCTTCGCGATCTATTGGCGCGAGCCGCGCAGACCAACTGAGCAGGATCAAAAGATCATCGCGCAGATTACGCATCTCGCGGCCGTTGCGATTGAGAGCAAACGCAATGAGGCAGCACTCCGGGAGAGTGAGGAACGCTTTCGTCTGATCGTCGATTCCATTCCTGGATTTGTGTTTGCTTTGAGCCCCGCAGGTAAGGTCGAACTTCTCAACCGCCAAGCCTTGGGATATTTCGGCAAGACGATGGAGGAATGGAAGAATTCGCCCAACTTCGAGCATGTCCATCCGGATGACCTTCCCCGCGTAATGGACGCGTACAATCGTTGGCTCGAAACTGGGCAGCCGCAAGATCTTGAGCTCCGCCAGCGGCGCGCCGACGGTGTGTACCGCTGGTTTCAATCGCGCGCCCTCCCCGCGCGAGATACGGAAGGTCGTATCACCGGCTGGTACATATTGTTGACTGACATTGACGACCGGAAGCGCGCCGAGGATGAATTAGAGAAGGCTTTCGAAGAAATCAAGCGGCTGAAAGACCGCCTTCATGACGAGAACGTCATCCTCAGGGAGCAGATCGATCAGGCCTTCATGTTTGAGGAGATCGTAGGCTCTTCGCCCGCCTTGAAAACTGTCCTTTCTAGCATAGTGAAAGTCGCTCCCACCGACTCTACGGTGCTGATTACGGGCGAAACAGGTACCGGGAAGGAACTGATTGCGCGCGCTATACATAAGGGTTCGCAGCGTGCCGACCAGGCTTTCGTTAGCGTGAACTGCGCCGCGATTCCTTCTTCACTCATCGCCTCGGAATTGTTTGGCCACGAGAAGGGGGCATTTACCGGTGCCCTGCAACGCCGAGAGGGTCGCTTTGAGTTAGCGCACGCAGGCACGATTTTTCTCGATGAAATCGGCGAGCTTCCCGCGGAAACTCAGATTGCATTGCTTCGAGTGCTCCAGGAGCGTCAATTTGAACGGGTGGGGGGTAGCCGTGTCATTCCCACTGATGTTCGAATAATCGCCGCTACCAACAGCGATCTATCGGCAGCGATCGCCGCAGGCGCCTTCCGAGCCGATCTCTTTTACAGATTAAACGTCTTCCCAATCGATGTGCCGCCTCTCCGGAACCGAAAGGAAGACATTTCGATGCTGGTAGAGTACTTCGTGAAGCGCTACGCGGAGAAGGCGCGAAAGCAAATCAACAAGATCGACAAAAATACGGTCAAGCTATGTCAATCCTATTATTGGCCGGGCAATATTCGTGAGCTGCAAAACATCGTCGAAAGATCTGTAATCCTCTGCACCGGGGATACCTTTTGGATCGATGAGGCCTGGCTTTCAAGTCAGGACGCACCTCGCCCGAAGTCATCAGGATCTCTCACACAGAATCTCCAGAGCTATGAGAAGGAACTCATCGAAGCGGCTCTTGCGGAAAGCAACGGAAAAGTCGCTGGGGCCAATGGCGCTGCTGCCAAACTTGGAATTCCGCGATCGACGCTAGATTTGAAAATCAAACAGCTCAACATAAAGAAAAACACTATCCGGTAAGCCCCTCGTTCAACTCCCAGGATTCTGGCACTTCTTAAGATTCTGTCACGTCCAATTTCCTTTTCGAGCCTTGTTCTCAGTGAAATCCAATTGGGCTTTCGCTTGCACTACTCGTGATCGGTGCTCGGATGGAAGGAATAGAATCTTTCGAGAAAGGATAAATTCCGTGACAATGAAATCCACCAAAGACAACACGCATGTCGATCACACCCTGACCGCAAAGCCTGCGAGCGGCTCCCGCCGTGACTTTCTAGAATCCACCAGCGTGGCTGCCGCCTCCGCTTTGCTCGCTCCACGTCACCTCTTTGCGGCGGATGATGGCGTCGCCAAGACTGCCCGGTTACCAGGAGAAACCACCGAAACCACAATTAAACGCCCTCCATTGCCGCCTTTTACGCGTGAAACGGCTACTCAAAAAGTTCGATTGGCGGAGGATGCCTGGAACTCTCGCGCCCCTGAAAAGGTAGCACTGGCTTATACAATTGATTCACGCTGGAGAAACCGCTCGGAATTCGTGAATGGAAGGCAAGAAATTGTCGCCTTCCTCACGCGCAAGTGGGCGAAGGAACTGGACTACCGCCTAATCAAAGAACTGTGGGCCTTTGAAGGAAATTGCATTGCAGTGCGCTTCGCCTACGAATTCCACGACGACTCAGGAAATTGGTTCCGCTCGTATGGCAATGAAAATTGGGAGTTCGACGAGAACGGACTGATGCGTCTGAGGTTCGCTTCTATCAATGACCTCGCAATCAGGGAGTCGGAGCGCAAGTGTCACTGGGCGCTTGGGCGACGTCCGGACGAACATCCCGCACTCAGCGATCTGAGGCTCTAAGCGCGAAGCGCCACGCGGAGAAGGCGCGAAAGCAAATCAGCAAGGTCGACAAAATTACCCCTCAAGCGATGTGGGTCAAGTGAGCTGATCGATGACTTTCAGGATCGAGACTACGGCGCGAGGGAGATCCACGGTATTCGTCCTAAGTGGCCGGATCGAGACTCAAGCGGTAGCCGAGTTGAGGAGACTTTTTGAACTGCAACCAGACTCCCGCGACGTCGTTTTAGATCTGAAAGACGTTAGCGTGGTCGATCGCGACGCACTGCACTTTTTCGCGGGTTGCGAAGCGGATGGCGTAAAGCTTCAGAACTGCGCTGCGTATATTAGCGAATGGATGGAAAGAGAAAAAGATTAAAGGCATCGACGCGGCAATGTCGTCGCTTGTCGTTCAGCCAAAATGAAATACAAACGAAAGGTACATACAAATGAGAGGCACATCTCAAGCAACGGAAGTCGCAGCACCGGACCTTGCGAACTTAGCAATCGAAGCCCATGGCGGCCTTGAACGCTGGAAACGTTTTACCACCCTTTCAGTCCACGGCATCAACGGTGGTGTGCTCTGGGGTGCCAAGGGCAAAGCCGGGGTCGTCGGTGACGTGACGGTCACAGTCGACCTTCGCAAAGAAGAGGTTTCGCACTGGCCATTCGGCTCTCCGGAGCGAAGGTCTCGCTTCGAACCTCAACGGGTCGCGCTCGAGGACGTGACCGGCAAGGTAGTTGAGGAACTCCTTCAGCCTCGGTCATCGTTCAAGGGACACACTCTGGAGACCCCTTGGAGCGATTTGCAGCTCGCATACTTCGTGGGATGCGCGATGTGGACGTACATGAATACCCCGTTTTTCCTTGCCAGACCCGGCATTGAATCGGAAGAGATCGAGCCCTGGCAAGAAGCAGGTGAAACGTGGCGTCGTCTGAAGGTCCGCTTCCCCGCGGATATCGCGACCCACAGCACAGAGCAGACGCTGTACTTCGATCAGAAAGGATTCTTGAAGAGGCACGACTACCACGTCGAGATCAGCGGCGGTATAGGGGCCGCACACTACGTCTCCGATCTCAAGGAGTTCTCTGGCATCATCTTTCCGACGAAGCATAGGATCTTCGGTCTCCAGCCGGACGGCCATGCCGTACCCGAACCGTTGGTCGTCTCGATCGACATGGATCAGCTTGTCCTCTTCTAAGGGATTTAACGGTCCGACAAAGCTGCTTGTTTGAAAGTTTCCGATGAAATGCCAATGAAAGGCGCACGCAAATGAAAAACACATACAAAGCAGTCGAAGTCTCCGCACCCGGCGTGCTTCGAGTAGTGGAACGGCCAATTCCTGAACCTGGAGCCGGTCAGGTTCGGATTAGCGTGGAAGCCTGCGGAGTCTGTCACACCGATGCAGCCACGATCACCGGCATATACCCGGGACTGAAGCTGCCAAGGGTTCCTGGGCATGAAGTAGTTGGCCGCATTGAGGCCTTGGGCAGCGGAGTCTCCAAATGGAAAATCGGCCAACGGGTCGGTGTCGGCTTTTTCGGCGGTGAAGATGGAGTTTGCGAACCGTGCAGGCGCGGAGACATGGTGCAATGTCAGAACCCCGTCACACCGGGAGTAACGGTAGATGGTGGATACGCGGAAGTGATGATTGCTGAAGCGCACGGCATCGCTGCCATTCCTGAGCAGCTCACTTCCGTAGAAGCCGCCCCTCTCCTCTGCGCGGGTATTACTACCTATAACGCTCTTCGCAACACCGGCTTGCGCGGCGGCGATCTGGTCGCTGTGCAGGGCATTGGTGGCCTTGGACATCTCGGCGTCCAGTTTGCGCGGCACATGGGATTCCATACTGTCGCCATCGGCAAGGGACGCGACAAGGAAAAGCTTGCGAAAGACTTGGGCGCGCACGTCTACATCGATACTGCCGTGGACGATGCGTCAGCAGCGCTGCAGCGTATGGGCGGGGCCAGGGCGATTCTCGCAACAGCCCCCAGTGGTGATGCTATGGGGCCACTTGTGTCCGGCCTTGCGGTGCGCGGCAAGCTCATCGTGGTGGGCGTACCGGGGGACCCGATCCAATTAAATGCGTTCCCGCTTGTCTTTGGAGGCCGGTCGATCTACGGGAGCCTGGCCGGCACGGCAATCGATACCGAGGACGCCCTTGCCTTCAGCGTCCTGGAGAATATCCGCCCGATGATCGAGACAGCTCCTCTCGAGCAGGCTGCTGATGCTTACGCTCGCATGATGCAAGGCAAAGCACGGTTCCGCATGGTGCTGGTTGCAAAACAAGGAGCCACTCGAAGCGCGCAGAGTGCAGCGTGAACCCGGAAACCACGGCCCGCCTCACACACTTTGAAACAGAAGGGCTGGGATGCTCGAACAGTCTTCGAGGATCAACAGCAATACGGTCGCAGCAAGAAAAGAAAGTATGAGACCAAGCGGTCTCACAACGCATCCCTCCAAAGAGCTTGAACGAGATGTTATGCCAATTCGACCGCAGAAGAATCGTGCTTAGGTTTCTGACTGGTCCCTGCGAGCCATCGCCTCAAGGAGGTTGTATGAATTTATTGAAACGCTGTTTCGGGTTATTGCCACTTTCGGCCAGTGTGCTCCTCGTGAACGGAGCGAATCCGCAAGGTCCAGTTCATGCGCAGGCCGCCGCTCACAGCCCTGCGGCGGATGCCGGCGAGACAACGCAAGCGAAGATAGCCCGGGCGATGTCAGCTGGACCGACCGACGTCGCCCGGTCAGCAAAAATCATTGACACAGACGCGCAAGGCAACACCAATGTGCTTCGCCAAGGAGACAACGGCTTCACATGTATGCCGGGAAACCCAAAAGTTGTTGGGGAACCGCCTATGTGTGTCGATGCGGCTTCAATGCAGTGGTTTGCTGACGCCAAGGCTCACAAACCGAAGCCGACCAACACGGTTCCTGGCGTCACCTACATGCTGGCCGGTGCCACTCAGCGTAGCGATTCAGATCCCCACGATACGACGAGCATGCCTATAGAGGTAGGTCCGCACTGGATGATTATGTGGCCGTTCGATCCGAAGACCACCGGACTGCCGACCACACACAAGCCGACCGGCGCGTACATCATGTGGGCCGGATCGCCGTACGCGCATGTGCACATCATGGGACGTCCATAAGACGATTCAGCACGTCGGAGCGTTCAATGGTCATGAACTGTGGTTGACCAGCCTCAAGCGACTCTCGAGGTAGAAAGGAAGAACATGACCATTAGTAAGGTCGAAATCGATCGTCTTAGCGTGACTTCGTCCAAGTCGTTTGAAGCGGTTCTGACGGCGCTCAAAGCGGCCATCGGTCGTCCGGATATGGTCGAGTTTGCCAACGCAATTAGAAACGCGCAAACCTTTGCTGAACTGGAAAGAACAGTCCATCAAAGCCTTGGGAATACTGGGTTGATGATGTTCATGGAATTCGATCAGGGCGGAATTCTGCGGAAGGAGACCGGGCTCGATAAGCCAAAGATTGTTCGGCTTCTAATCGGAAATCCACTCATCATGAAAGAAATGGCCAAGCACGTTCCCGACGCAGGATCTTATGCGCCGGTCACAATCTTGGTTGATGAGCGCCCAGACGGCGTACATCTAACATATGACAAAATGGCGAGTCTCCTGGCGCCCTACCGAAACACGGAGGCGCTTGCTGTCGCTCGGAATCTGGATTCGAAAATCGAGACCCTTCTTCGATCCTCGGCGCTGTGACGACTGGGCATTGCCATTAAGAGGAAGCCGAGGGCGCGTACCAGCTAGAAAAGAGTAGCTATGCCCGTGATTCGAATTGATGCCGCGAAGGCGAAGACAGGCAGATAAGGAGTCTCCTCGACGCAACAGGTCGAGCGGTTTCGCCTGTTTACAATTGATGGGTCAAATGGTCCGGTTGCCAAACTCGGAATTCCGGTCGACGCTAAAATTGAAGATCAAACAGCTCAACATAAAGAAATACGCCTTCCAGTAAATCCTCTCGTTGAACTCCCAGAATTCTGGCAATTCCCAAGATTCCGTCACTCCAATTTATTTTTCGAGCTCTGTTTTCAGTGAAATCGAATTGGGCACTCGGTTGCACTACTCGTAATCGGTGATCGGATGGAAGGAATACAGTGCAGCACAGCCGCGAGTGCGGTGTTGGTCAAATGGTCTGATTGATGACTTTTAGGAAGGAGCGAAACTGTGCCAGCCAAATTCATAGACAGCATCGACGAGGAACAAGTGGCGATTGCTTCTATCGACAGTCTTCCCGACGAAGGTGACTTGGCCCTCGTCGCTGCTGCGAGGGGCCGGAATCTCCAAGCGTTTGGAGTTCTGGTCGAACGTCACGAGCGAAGGATTTTCTTCGTTGCGCGGCGCATTACCGGCACGCGAGAAGACGCCGAGGATGTCGTGCAGCAAACCTTTCAAAAGGCTTTCACTCATCTATGCAAATTCGAAGAGAGATCTTCTTTTTCCACCTGGTTGACCCGGATCGCGATCAACGAAGCCCTGATGTTGCTTCGGAAACGTCGCGGATTGCGCGAGATGTTGATCGATGATTTAAGCGGAAATGAGGAAACCACAACCGTGCCCGAGGTCCCTGATTCAAGTCCGGATCCCGAAGCTAGTTATTCACAGCGAGAGCGGGAGAAAATTCTTTCCTCGTCCCTGAATGAGTTGTCGCACGGAACACGGAGGGCAATCCAGTTGCGTGAGCTTGACGGGCGGTCGACCGAGGAGACCGCTCGAATCATGGGAATTTCCGTTGGCGCGGTAAAAGCCCGAGTGTTTCATGGGCGACGGAAGTTGCGCCAGAAATTGAAGCGCTATGTCGGATCAGCTTGGACGTCCGGAAGGGGCTCTTCACCTACGATCGATAAGACGAGACATATCTCACAACATCAGGGCCCTTGCGATGTGTGTGGTTAAAGCGAGGAGGAAGGGAGATCCCCATGATGACGACCGCGGTGCTGAAAACTTCAATCAGCAGAGTACCCACCGGGTCCGCGTTCAACTGCTCTGTCGTATCGGGCTCGCTGACGTCTCGACGCCCCCAGCGCTTACTTCTTCATTGCAGAAATGCAGCATAAAAGGAGGAACTATGGCAACTCAAACTATCGCAAGTCGTCCACCCCTTCCACCATTCACGCGCGAGACCGCGATTCTGAAGGTTCGACTGGCTGAAGACGGTTGGAATTCCCGTGATCCTGAGAAAGTGTCGCTCGCCTACACGCTCGACTCGCGATGGAGAAATCGGTCCGAGTTTGTGAACGGACGACCTGAGATTGTTGCCTTTCTCACTCGAAAATGGTCGAAGGAACTGGACTATCGGCTCATCAAGGAGCTGTGGGCATTTAACGAAAATCGCATTGCCGTGCGTTTTGCATACGAGTGGCATGACAACGCAAGGGATTGGTATCGCTCGTACGGAAACGAGAATTGGGAGTTCGATGATTACGGTCTGATGCTGGTAAGGCACGCAAGTATCAACGATCTTCCCATCAAGGAATCGGATCGCAAGTACCACTGGACGCTCGGGCGACGTCCCGATGACCACCCAGGGTTAAGTGAGCTCGGTCTTTAAAACCCAGGCATATCTGCAGGGGTTTTTTGAACAACATCGAGCGCTGGCTTTGGATGGACGCCCGCCGTCGAAAGCCAAAGGTACACAATCCTTGGGTCGATTCAGCGCCTGCTTGAGGCAGACGGACGGGACACGATCGAAAATCGATGGAGGTTGAAGTGTGGCTTTCTATTCCGGATGCTACCGACGTTAGTGGTCCCAAGCAGCAGGATCGGAAACGAATTCCTCGGGTTGCGATCGTAGGGACGGGCTTTGTAGGTTCGACCACCGCATATGCGTTGCTAATGTCCGGAATAGCGGCCGAGATTGTGCTGATTGATCAGGACCGGCGCCGCGCAGAGGGTCATGTCCAGGATTTACGTGATGCCGAACTGTTTTCACACAATACCCGCATTTTCGCAGGCGACTTAGCTGATTGCTCCTCTGCCGACGTAACGATTATCACCGCTGGTGTCAGCCAGACAGATTCGAAGTCACGGCTGGACGGCTTGCGGGAGACTGCGGCGATACTGAAGGGTTTAGTCCAAGATGTTTCGACCAATAACCCGCAGGGCATCTTGTTGATCGCATCAAATCCGGTCGATGTGTTGACCTATGCAGCCTGGAAGTGGTCAGGACTTCCTTCCAGCAGAGTCGTTGGTTCGGGTACAACTCTGGACACCTCCCGTTTCCGACGACGCCTGGCGGAGAGATACGGCGTGGCTTCCGACAACGTGCATGCCTACATCATCGGCGAGCATGGGGACAGCCAGGTGCCTGTTATCTCTTCCGCCCGGATCGCAGGCGTGCCCCTCGAAAACTTCTACGGGGAGCTGGGGCTGCGCGATGAGGAAAGTGTCCTCAAGACTATCGCGAACGCTACGCGGGCTGCAGGTCGCGAAATTATCAAGGCCAAGGGAGCCACCTACTACGGCATCGGGGCCGCGCTGGTTCGTATTGTCCGCGCCATTCTGCGAGACGAGCAAGCGGTATTAACCGTGTCCAGCTTGGTGCCCCAATCGATGGGGCTGGGAGAAGTGTTCTTCTCCCTTCCGGCCATCGTTAATCGGGACGGAGTCGCTCGTGTGCTGTCCATCCCACTCAACCGGTCCGAGCAAGAAGCCCTCGAGGCCTCAGCCGAGGCCGTGAAACAGCACATCGCAGCTTTGGACGGCTCACAATAGCCGGTGGCTCGAATTGTTTCATGGAGGAGGGGAACGCCAGCAAATGTCAGAGCGCCGCGAAAAGGAAGGGTGGGGTCCGCGCGGAGCAGCCGCAAGACTTGGAATGAAGCCTACGACGCTGTTCTACAAAATGAAGCGGCTGGGTATCACTCCACCTGTGAGCCATTGCCAAGACCAGGATGCCTACCGTTGATCAGATACAGAGCAACGTCGAAAGTTCTCTTGCTGTCGCTCGCACTTTTCATTTTCTCCGTAAGGGAAACTCGCGGGCAATGCGCTGGTAATGTGTCGTCGCCTGCAGCGGCGGCCGACTGTGCCGCCCGCGAGACCCCACGCGAGGGCACAATCGTTCTTGAGCCTACGCACTCCTACACGCTCGCTGAGCTGATCGAGATTGCCGAGCATCACAATCCGAGCACGCGCACTGTCTGGGAACGCGCTAAGCAGAGAGCGCGCGAACTGGGTTTGGCAAAAAGCGCCTATTATCCGGAGCTCGAAGGTCTAGCCGTCTTCGGCGACCAGAGACTCGTAGAGCCATTCCCGAAACCTATTGCTCCTCGCGGTTATATCATGGTCGAGGCGCCCTTCGTTCAGCCTGAAATCACGCTGCAATATCTCATCTTTGACTTTGGCAAACGTGAGGGAACCGTAGGCTCCGCACGAGCAGAAAAACTCGCAGCCGGTGCAGACTTCATCCAGTTGAATCAAGAGCTGGCATTTCGTGTCGCGAGTTCGTACTACCTGCTAATCACCGCACAGGAACGACTGCAAGCCGCGCAAGAGACACTCCGAACTGCGCAAACCACCCAGGATGCGGCGGAATGGAGACTTAATAATGGACTCGCGACGCTCCCAGATGTGCTCAACGCCAGGGCGGAAACGTCGCAGGCTTTGTTCGACGTGCAATCTGCGGATGGGGATGAAAAAATTGCGCGCGTCACGCTCACCGAAGCGGTCGGAGCGGAACCTTCCCCCAATATCGTGATTGATGGCCAGAACGCCGCGCCACTGCCGGAGGCGTTGACGATGTCCATAGACGCGCTGATCGATCGGGCCATGGCGGACCGTCCTGATCTCATGGCACAAGCCTCGCGAATCCAGGTGGCGAAAGACGAAGTTCGCGCGGCCAAAGCAGAATACAAGCCACAAATCCTTCTTTCCGGATCGGCTGCTCAAACATCCGTATGGCCCACGGCCGATTTCGGTCAACTCGGTTCTGCGAGCCAGCCCACATGGTCTGCTGCGCTCAGCATACAGTGGCGCATCTTCGATGGGGGAAAGCGAAAAAACGAAGTATTGATCGCTGAGTCGAAGCGGCGGGAAGCCGAAGATGAATTGACGGCGAAACACGACCGGGCCACGCGGGAAGTCTGGACCGCTTACATCGCGTTCCGTACGGCTTTGCGACAGCACGAAGCAGCGGTCGCGTTGCTGGAGTCTGCAAACGAGTCTTATTCGGCGTCGCTTGATGCCTACAAATTCGGAGTGAAGAATCTGATCGACGTTGTTACCGCGGAGAAACAGTTGGCGCAAGCTCGGCTGTCCGGCGTCTCCGCAAGGTCGCAGCTATTTTTGGAGGCAGTGAACCTTGAATTCGCAACCGGGAATTTGTTGAGGAATCAACCACCGGCAACAAAACTGCAATCCGAGGACGGAAACAAATGACTTCCCGCCGGTGGCAATTGCGTAGTTGTCTCGGGGTGGCTTTGGCTGTGGCATGCGCCGGGTGTCAACGTGCGCCGTCCATCGACGTAATCGGCTCCTTTCTTCCGGTCTGGATGCTCTGCCTGACAGTGGCAGTCGCACTCAGCTTTCTGGTGCGCTATTTCCTGGTGCGTTACCACACGGAATCGGAAGTCGGACCTCTTGCACTGTTCTATCCATGCGTCGTCATTTTGTTTACATGCACGCTTTGGCTCGTCTTCTTCCGATAGGACAAGAGATGACACAAGAACCTGCAAATGTAAGCCGCAAGCGAGTGGGGCACCTGATCCGTTTCGGCGTCGTCATCGCCGCAGTCGTGACCTTACTGCTTGTCGTTCTAGATACTGACCGGCATCCCAGAACCGACGACGCCAGCGTGCGGGCGAACTTTATTGAGATCGCCCCGGAGGTCAGCGGCCGTCTCATCAAACTTCCCGTCAAGGACAACGCCTACGTGAAGCAGGGCGATTTACTATTCGTGATTGACCCGCGAGATTATGAATATGCCTTGCAGCAGGCAGTTTCCGACCAGGACAATCTGGAACAACGGATCATCGATACGAAGCGCAAAATCGCGGCGCAGAATAGCGCCGTGGAGGTAGCAAAGGCGGCGGTGCATAATTCCGCAACAGGGATACGTACCGCCAGTAGCGGGGTTGATTTAGCCAAGGCAACGGTATCGCGTGCCCAAGCCGCAGTAACCGCTGCTGAGGCTCAGCTGAAGTACGCCACAAATGACCTACATCGCGTGGAACCTCTTCTGCAAAAACAATATGTGACCGTCGATCGAGTGGATCAGGCCAACACTGCGGTGCGTGTGGCCAATGGCAACTATGACGCGGCGGTAGCCGCTCTCAGCGAGGCGCAAGCCGAGCTGACCCAGGCGGTGCTTCACCAGCAGGAAGCCGATGATCTGGCCTTCGAGTCACGCGCAAGGCTGGGGCAATCGATTCATGTGATCGACACCCTCGATATTCTTGAGTCCCAACGCCCAGGTCTGGCCGCGCGAGTCGACCGCGCGAGGGTGGACCTAGAACGATGCCGTGTCGTCGCACCCTTCGACGCATTTGTGACCAACATGAATATCTCGGAGGGGGCCTACGCTCGCCCCGGGACCGCCATGTTTACACTGATCGATACCCGGAAATGGTATGTGATCGCAAACTACCGGGAGGGCAAGGTGAAGAACATCCATATTGGTTCGGCTGTTGATGTGTATCTCATGGGGCATCCCGAAAAAAAGTTCACCGGTCGGGTAGAGAGCATCGGATACGGAGTGTTTCCGGAGGACGGACAGGTGATTACCGGACTGCCCAATATTGAAAGAACCCTTAACTGGGTCCATCTCTCCACGCGATTTCCAGTCCGCATTCGAGTCCAAAACCCGGATTCGGAGTTGTTCCGCATAGGGGCGACAGCCGTGACGATCGTGAGGTAGCTCGCATGAGTGCAGCCTCATCGTCCGCGAATTACCTGCCCTGGCCGGAAAAGTTATGGGAGGATCTTCAACCCACGCCAGGCCGCCTCAATAGTTCGCTGCGGATAACGCTCGCCACAGTTCTTGCATTGGTCCTGATTTTGGTCTGGCAGATGCCGTTCGCAGCCATAGGCCTATACTCCATTTTTCTGATCGGACGCGAGAGCCCTTCCGTATCACTACGTCTCGGCGTTGCATCGGTGATGACCGTTGCGCTGGCCGTGGCGATCGAACTCTCCGTGGTTCTTCTGACCGACAATGACCCGATGGCCCGTGTTCTCAGCGTGGCGGCCATTGCGTTTCTTGCTGGCATGGTCGTAGTGGGCACTAGTTTGCCTGCTCTTGGTCCCAGTTGGGGACTCATCTACAGCATCGTCATTGCTTTTTGGGAATCCCATCTCCCTGCCGATCGTTTGGTAAAGAATTCACTTTGGTTGCTGGCGACATTTTCAGTGGCTGTTGGCTGTGGCATCGCTGTGGAATACGTTTTTGGAGCACGCTCTCCCGCGGATCGACTGGAAGAACAGCTCCGCATCAGGTACCAGGCATTGGAACGAATGTTTAGTCTTTATGCGCGAGACGCTCAGCCTGAGCAACGATTCGAAGCTGCCGGCCGTGTGTCTCGCCTGGCTGTTGCGGGTCAGGACGGCATGATGGCCCTGTACAACCAGATTGTTGACCGCAATCTCGACACAGGTGCTCTTCCCATTGGAACGCGCGTACACATCGCGATGTTGGCCGAATTGATGGATGAGTCTGCTGCCTTTGGATTGCAGAGCCAAATGCGGGATGACTCCGACTTGCGACAAAGATGCGCACGTATCGCTGAACAGTGTCGTGGCTTAATCCAAGGCGATGCCTCGCACTCTGAAGGGCGTTTCGAATCGGGGCGACGGGTAACGAATGGCCTGCTCGATCGTGTGGAAGCCGCCATTCATTCCATTTTGGTGATGCCGTCTGACGTGAGCCCCGCGAAGAACAAGGAACTGGCCACGCTACCTTCAAAAGCGGTTCCGTTATTCATCCCTGGAGCGATCCGTGATCGGGACAACGTTACTTTTGCCCTTAAGATCAGTCTGTGCGCAACGATCTGTTACATCCTGTATCACGCCATTGATTGGCCTGGGACTTCGTCATCGGTGATCACAGTAATGGTCACAGGATTGACGACCACCGGTGCCATGAAGCAACGGCTCATGTTCCGTCTATTGGGGGCCACTGTCGGTGGCCTGATTTTGGGGTTGGGAGCTACCGCATTCGTCTTTCCCGAGTTGGATTCGATTACTTCGCTCGCGATCGTTGTGGGTTCTGTCGCGTTCGTCGCGGCGTGGATCTCCGGCGGACCGCGGTTTAACTATGTGGGCATTCAACTTGCATTCGCCTTTTACATAGTGGCATTCGAGGGCTTTAGCGCGCCGACGCAGCTGGCTCCGGCCCGCGACCGTCTTTTCGGGATTTTGTTCGCCCTCGTTGTCATGTGGTTTGTGTTCGACCAGATCTGGCCCGTACGCACAGTGACTGCCATGCGCCGTGTGCTCGCCTCCGTCCTGCGAAGCGGGGCCAGCCTCTTCCAAATGGTTGACAGCGCGAAGCAGCACGATCAGTTTCAGCGGGAAATGGATAGTGTGCGCGACCGTGTGGGAAAGAATATTTCCGCCCTGCGCACTATGAGCGAAGCCGTTGAGTATGAATTCGGAGTCGATCGCGAGCAGCACGTTCGTACAAGCGAACTAATCCTGCGGAGTTCCCTCACGGCCGCGGCGCTGATCTGGAACCAGGTTGCCGTCCTGCATGATAAGCAAGAATTGCCCTTTCTTGCCGAACCTGGACTCGCCGAGATGCGTCGAAGGTTAGCGGATCGATTGAACATGCTGGCGGAGGCGGTTGAGCGAAAAACATCTTTGCCCGCAGAACATTTGGGATCCTTGGTCAGCCGGCATCTATTGGAAAACGAGCACTACGGTGAATACGCTAGAAGTACAATCGCGCGTTACGAAGACCTGCAGACTCTGGCCTCGCAGCTTCGCGGAGAGATCTAGGGTTGTCGTATGGCAAACGACCGCTTTGGAGCGACGGCGTCTTGATCCCTGATCCGTCGCCCCATTAATCGATACGCGACGACACTCGAACCTGCGACCTCCTGCGTGACGGTCACGCGTCCTAATGGAGTGCGATGATCGGAATTACTGGTCTGTTCGACACACGAGAGAGGAACCGGAGAACGGCTTCCTTGGGATGGTGTGCGTCCCAATGAATAGCCCGCCAGTGGTCCCACGAAAAAGGCGGAATCCTGGATTCCGGCCTTCTGTTTCACGAAATGGTTGCGGGGGTCAGATTTGAACTGACGACCTTCGGATTATGCGATCTGACTCAGCTTTCGCTGAGAGTCGGACTGTACCTTCATCCCGCGTAACGGGATGCCCGCCCATCCAGTCTCTACGTGTCCCTCGCCAAAATGATGACCGACTTTGAAATCAACAGCTTGTGCGGAGGCCTGTAACATTGTTAAAGGGGTGAAGCTCCGTACTCTGCCCGAGTTTTGGCGAGGGAGGGGATGCCTGAGAGGCTGCCGCTATCTGCTGCATGACCGAGATGCGAAGTTCTGCCAATCATTTCGAGAACTGATCAAGACGGGAAGCGTGAATCCGCTTCGATTGCCAGCAAGGAGCCCGAATCTGAACTCGTACGCGGAACGCTGGGTGAGGTCGGTCAAAGAAGAATGTCTGTCGAGGCTGATCCTGTTTGGAGAATCTTCGCTGCGGCGAGCGTTACAGCAATATATCGTACATTACCACGAGGAGCGCAACCATCAGGGCAAAGGCAATCGGATCTTGTTTCCTTCGCGGCGGGAGGCAAGGAGGAACACGGGAGCAGTACGGTGTCGAGAACGACTGGGGGGCCTGCTGAAGTACTACGAGAGGGAAGCGGCATAAAAGTCGACGGGACAGCGGGCGATGGGCTCGCGATCAGCACATATATTTCAGCACATATATTAAGGATGCCGGGAATCCCCCTGGCAAGAGACGTCCCGGGCCTGATTTAGCATCAACGTGCGCAGAGCAATGAGTTTTGGCTCAGGGCAGCGGCCAGGACGAGTCTTTTGACCACGCGGGATCGCCTTGGAATGATTCACAACGCCGATTGGTAACCCGAAGATCCGCGTACCTTAAGTAGCCGAAGACTTTCAAATCGTGCGGCGAAATCTGGGTGCAATTACGGTGCAATAAGACTGCCCGAGGGTTCCTGAGAGCGCATACACGTGCGCGCGGGATTCGGAAAGAGACAGACGCGCTTGTCCTCGCTAGCGTTGAAGATGCCAGCGCTTCAGGTTATACGGAAGTCATCTAATCTCAGCTAATGCTGCCCGCAGCCGGTGACTGTACATACAACTGTATTGACAATCTCGAATAAAGACTATATTCTGTTTTCGTCGCGACCAGCCTATGCGATTTGAATGGGATGAACAGAAGAACCGGCAAAACCTTCGCAAGCACGACGTTCGTTTTGAAACGGCCATGCTCGTTTTCGATGATCCCTACGCTCTCACGCAACGCGACTTCACTTCTGAAGATGAAGAGCGATGGATAACGGTTGGAGCCATAGGACCCGGTTCGGTTCTACTGGTCGTGCATACTTTCTATGAGAAACAAGGTGAAGAAATCATCCGGATCATTTCGGCTCGTGCTGCTGAGTCGCATGAAAGGAGAGCCTATGAGAAAGCTCACAAAGGAGCAGAAGCGAGACATCCGCGTCATCGCCGCAAAAAGAGACGCGGACATTGATTTTGCCGACGTCCCTCCGGTTCTCGATTGGAGCGGAGCCGAAATCGGCAAGTTCTATCGGCCAAAGAAGAAACCCGTAACTATGCGTCTGGATTCCGACGTCATTGCCTGGCTCAAAGCTGATGGTCGTGGTTATCAAACCAAAGCGAATTGGCTGCTGCGGAACGCCATGCTCCATTTCACGAAAGAAGCGAGAATCAGTCGGCGAAAAATCGCCCCGCGCCACGGTAAGGCCAGAGAGGGGAAGGGAAAAGGATGATTAACGGAACTCTTGGGATTGAAGGTCCTCCGGACGCGCGCCCGTGACAGTGCGGGATTCTAACAGGGGACGGGGCAGCGTTCTAACCAACTGAACTACGTCCCCAGCCGTGGAATCAACAACTTGCCGTAAAGCCCTAAGGAATAAGGCTGTTGCAAGTTTCGCATACAGCGCACGTCTTGCTTAGGGTGCATACGGTAGCAGCTGTCCCTGCCGAAACCGCCAATAAACCGCTAATAAGAATTTGTGCGCTCATGCGAGATTTATCCTAACACAGATACCTGCTACAGGCGAAGCTAAGGCCATCTTGCCGAAGGGGGCGAACTTCGCAATGCTGGCACTCGCGAACACAATATCGAGCTTGCCCTTCTCCTGCTTGATTTGGGCAAAGAGGCGATCAAGATCGCGAAGGTTCGACACGTCTCCTTGTACACCGGTTACATTTCTCCCGATCTCCTTTATCGCCGCGGCCAGATCCGCATCGCGCTGCCCTGTTATGAACACATAGGCGCCTTCGTTCACAAACTGCTTCGCCGTCGCAAAACCGATGCCGTTATCACCGCCGGTAATGAATGCAATTTTTCCCTCAAACTTACCCATGCATTTCTCCTGGCCGCTGTGCTTTCCAACCTTCGGAAACTCAATTCTTCCCGCAATAGAACCATTCAGAATGACCGAAGAACCCGCACGCAAGACGAAGCGCAGCCTGTAGGAGCAAATCCCATATTCGTGCTAAGGCGAAATAATGTCCTCATTCGGCACTCACCACCGTTCAAAGTTCGACCCACTCCTTGAAATGCGAAGCCAACGCTGTGCGCCGGGACGTCAGCCCGTCGTAGTAGTCCGCCCAGTCGGTAATCTTGCCGTTGTCTGTCCGAACGATGGAGCTCCCCTGCAGCGAGACTGGAAGCTTTCGCGCGAGCCCGCCGTAGAAAGGCTCCGTCAAGGTAAGCTTGAAGTGTCCATTCGGTGATCACGTGATCACCACTTACGAAAATCGTCTCAGTCAGCAAGACAGAGTCTGGGTAAAGCTCCCGTGTCTTTTGGAAGAATTCACGCAAGCGCTCTTTGTCCTTAAACTCGAGCCCAATCCCGTGGTCTTTGAACCGGAACTTCTCGGCAAAACGAGCGGTGGCATCGTCGATCTTGCCGTTCCTTAAATGCATCAGGACAGTCAATACCACCCCTTCCAAATCTGCCATTCCAGCCGGAGTTTCCCTCATGGCTGTCCTCCTTTTTCGTCTTGTTCCCGCTAAATGGATCTCTGCGCACGGCTAGAGCTCTGTGAGCCCTGCTACGGCTTATCCGCCTTCGCGTCATCTCTTTTTGGCGGATCCTGGATTTTCATAAACGTGTTCCCCTTTTTCAGTAAACTGTACGGCGGACACGGAGTTGTGACTATAACTATGGTTTTGTGCCGAATCCTTTCGAATTGTTCATGAGCAGTAGTCCAGGTGCGTAGGAGGGCGGCCCGCAGACGCCGCCAGAGGGATTGGTCACAAACAAAACGGGCGGACGGCCCAGTTTATTGCCAGGTTTTCCCCAAATCACGAATCGCGGGAGCACCCTTCAAAAAACAAGCGATTGCGTTTTCGATCAGGGCGTCGAGATTGTCGCGAACCGGTATATTGTAGATCCAACCGACGGTAACTCCACCTGTCGGTACCGAAAAGTCGGCTTCGCGCCAGCAATGCAATAGTCACTGCTAGCGCGTTTGAACCAAGCCGCAGGCGCGGCGGACGCTTCGCGTGCTAGACTCCGCGAGTCATACGTCAACCTGACGTTTTGATCACGTTTTCCATTTTCGCCCCCATCTTGGCAACTACCGTAAATTGTGTCGCTCACAAGGCGAAAGCGCATTCAATCCCCATAGCACCGCGTCCGCCGCAAAGACCAGTGGCTTAGTTCAAACGCCCAATCGAAAGTGCCCCGGGATCACTCCTGAGCACACTCCTACTATGCCTGCCGGGGCAGTTCCGATTGAGTCATAGCGTTTCTCGGGACTAATCCGGAGAAACTACTCCGGATTGCCCCTCACTCAGCGTGATCAAGCCGGGGGCGTACCGTAAGACAGAATATAGCTATTGGTCGACACACTCCAACAATCGGGTCACGATTGGCGACGGATTTTCTTTAGGCCAGAACAGCGCAAGCTGAACTGTGACGCGGCTATCGCGGATAGGACGGAAGATAATCCCTTTTCGGCCGAAGACCTCGATCGATACCGGCAAGATGGAAACACCAAAGCGCGCGGCTATCAATCCAAGTCCGGCTATGAGTGTGGCGACTTCCTGCACTGGCGAAGGTTGGAATCCGGCTGCTGCGCATTCCGCAAAGACGGCATGATGCAAGACCTCAGCCTCAGAAGGTAAAGGCAATATGAATCTCTCTTGTGCAAGATCCTTGAGACCAATGGAGCTGTGCTTTGCCAAAAGGTGATCTTCAGGAAGCACGGCAACAAGTGGTTCGGGCGCCAGGCTGTGGCTAGCGAACTCATCGTCCGAAACCGCGTAAAACAAGGCTGCATCAATTTCTCCGCTTCGCAATGAGTTTGTCAGCATTGCGGAACCCATCTCATGCAACACTACCTCCACATCCGGATACGAGCTCTGAAAACGCCGGAGAATATGCGGCACAACGGAGAGACCCGCCATACTCTGGAATCCCAATGCCAGCTTGCCGACTTCGCCCCGCGCCGCTCTTTGGGCAGTCCTTTGCGCATGATCGAACTGCAAGAGGCTTGCTTCTGCTTCTTTGAGAAAGACCTGACCGGCCTGCGTCAGAGTTAGACGATGCCCCTCGCGGTGAAACAGCTCAACGCCGAGCTCTTCTTCAAGCTGGTGGATGTTCTGCGTTAGAGCCGGCTGAGCGATGTGCAAGCGCTTGGCTGCCTTCGTAACATGCAGGCACTTTGCCACCTCAACGAAGTAGCGTAAGTGGCGATTCTCTAACATTCGTCCAGCATAGCAGGAGCAACCTCTACGAGAGATTCCGTTCATAACGATGGCTTATGAAATTCGAGTCGAGATTGTATGAGACCCGCTCCCCAGCCACACATCTATTTCCAGTAGAGGAAAAGATCATGATGCGACTCAAAGATAAAATTTCGATCGTCACGGGCGCGGCACAAGGCATTGGTCGCGGTATCGCCGATCGCTTTGTAAAGGAAGGTGCTTTCGTAGCCGTTATCGACTACAAGGAACCCAGGACCAAGCTTTTGGACGGGCAACAATTGTATCAGGGCGACGTGTCCGATCCGGAGGTCTGGTTAAGGATCACATCCTGGCTGCTGGAAGAGCATGGTCGTATCGATATCCTCGTCAACAACGCCGCGATCATTCAGCATGCGCCTGTTCACGAAGTCCAATTGGAGGATTGGAACCGCGCAATAGCTGTCAATCTGACTTCGGTCATGTTGGGGATGCGCGCCGTCATTCCTGGAATGCTGGCCCATGGCGGGGGCTCGATCATCAATCTCTCTTCCATCTGGGGCAGTGTGGCCGCTCCCGGCGCTGCAAGCTATCACGCCACCAAGGCGGGGGTACACCATCTAACGAAAAACGCGGCGGTCACCTACGCTAAAAACGACATTCGAGTTAATTCAATCCATCCGGGCGTCATCCACACGCCCATGATGGAGGAAATGCCGAAAGAAGCGGTCGCGTGGGTCATTTCGCAAACGCCCGAGGGCCGAACCGGGCAACCCGAGGATATCGCCGCCGGTGCTGTCTATCTCGCAAGCGACGAGGCAAGGTTCGTCACAGGTGCGGAGCTGCGGATTGATGGTGGCTACACCGCGCAGTGAAGACCAGTGGTGGACGAAGCGCGAGTCATTGAAATGCTACGAATCACGATTGCTGAGACACTCACCGGACGTTTGAGGGCCGGCTCGTTCAACCGTGGATTTTGGAACTGAAGTCCAACTGGACGAGGACAGAAACCGCTCGCCGGGAACGCAAGTGCGTGGTTGACCTTGCCGGCGTGACCTTCATCGACAAGAGCGGTGAGAAAGTGCCGAGTTTACAAAGAAGGCACGGAACTCATCGCGACCCGTATCGACATAAGGCACGTCGTGGGCAACGTCGAGGAGAAAAAGTCGAATTGTCAGATGTGAGTAAACCACGAGGAGAAGGAGGAGTAGCGATGGCCAACAATCACTTAATGCAGTCTCCCCTGCCTGAAACTTCCGCCTTGTACCCGGACAAGGGCAGTGTTGGGCTCGGAGAAATCGTCGTGTTCATCGATGGACATACCAAGGCGGGAGGCATCTTGGAATTCGCGGGCGGACTGGCCGAGGAGCACGGCGCGCGCCTAATTGGTGTATTCCTGCGGCCGGAGCCCACAATTACGCCGGCCGAGACGTTCGCCCGCGGCATGGGCATGTTACGCGTGAGCGAGTTGCACCGCACACAACTCGAGAGAATCGACGCAGACTACCGGGCCCTGTTCGAGGACATCGTCCGTCGTCACGGAATCCGGCCAGAGTCGGAGTGGAGGTCGTTGCCGTACTTGAGCAGCGAGGTGGGCGTGCATGCGTACTATGCGGACCTGGTGGTGATCGCTCGGCCGCAACCTGCGAGCCAAACGGCTCGCCCCCCTGACCTCGCGGAGTCCCTCCTGCTGACCTCCGGCCGGCCGATGATCGTATTTCCGTCAAGGAGCATGGTATCTCGAGTCCGCCGCATTCTCGTGGGGTGGAATGCCAAGCGCGAGTCGATTCGGGCAGTGGCAGATGCTTTGCCATTGCTTGTGAAGGCCGAGGCGGTCGAGCTCTTGGTGGTCGACCATGAGCGCCACTCGTCGGGTCACGGCCAGGAGCCGGGGGCAGACATGGCACGCCACTTGGCGCGTCACGGTGTGCACGTGGAAGTAAGACGTTTGTCGTCGGGCGGAGAAGGAGAAGAAGTGGGTCGCCTTCTTCTGTCGCAGGCCGCCGCTTTCTGCGCCGACCTACTTGTTATGGGCGCCTATGGCCACTCCCAGCTAAGCCAGTGGATGTTCGGTAGCGTCACACGGACGGTCCTGCGCGAGGCAGGCCTCCCGGTCCTGATGTCCCGATAAGAGTGACATGTATAAATGCGCCCGGGTGATCGGGCTGCGACAACATCGCGGAATCTCAGTGGCGGAGCCATCATGTCGCGCTGCATAGTCCTCGCTCGCTTCTCGGTGAGATAGGGTGTCGGGTAGGCTCGCAGCACATCGCGCTGGAGTATGAGGCTGACGAGACGTCCGGCGCTCTCGCTGCCAGATGTCGCGAAGTGACTTTACGAAGCGGGATTCTTCAAAAGCTGTGCCACGGTCTTCAATATTTCGCGCGAAAGCTGCTCGTCCGATACGGCGCGGGCCACGCCAATGGCACCGACGAGCGCGCAATAGGTCAAGACTGCGTGCGACCTTGCGGCGTCGTTGTTCTTCTCGTTCTTGTCACGAATCAGAGTTGCAAGTAACTCAAGGTTGTCTCGAATTTGCCTGGTGACGACAGCGCGAGTTCGCTTGTCGCTGCGTGCGATATCTCCTGCCAAAGAGCTGACCGCGCAGCCCGTGCCGGGATGGTCCCGATGTGCTTCGCTCAGATAGCCATCGACTAGCGACTTGTACGTGACGGGCGGCCCGCCCGAGGCAGCGGCATCCACCTGACACTTCCACAGTTCTAGCGCGGAGCCGACCGCCTCGGCCACTAAGGCGTCACGCGATTTGAAGTGCTTGTAGAAGCCGCCCACGGTGAGACCGGCTTCCTTCATCAGGTCTGCGATTCCAATCCCGGCAAGCCCCTCTTCGCGGAACCTCTTTGAGGCAATAGCAACGATACGCTTATGAGTTTTCGCCTTTTCAGCCTTGGATTGGCGCATTTGGTCCTCCCCCCAAAAAAAACTGTAACCGAATTGCGACTGCGTGAATCGAACTGCAGAATGGATTATAACAGTAATCCAAACTGAAGCACAAGGAGAACCAACTTGGGAGCGGAGAAAAAGAACATGAGCAATTCAGCGTCGAAGGGCACGGCCCTCATCACCGGCGCCTCCAGGGGCATCGGGGCTGTCTATGCCGAGCGTCTCGCCAAGCGTGGATACGACCTCATTCTCGTAGCCCGCAGCGAGGCGCCGCTAAAGGACGTCACCGCACGCCTGTCGAGCGCCACCGGACGCCGCGTCACTCCGATCGCAGCGGACCTCAACGACAAGGCAGATCTCGCGAGAGTAGAAACAAAGCTGAAGGACGATCCGAGCATCACCATGCTCGTCAACAACGCTGGCATCGGCTCCATCGCACCGCTGCTCGATGCCGACGTTCAGAAGATGGAAGACATGATTGCTCTCAACATCACCGCGCTCACGCGCCTGACCTATGCCGCGGCACCTGCATTCGTCGCGCGGGGTACGGGAACGATCATCAACATCTCATCGATCGTTGGCATCGCGCCCGAGATACTCAACGGCGTCTACGGCGCCTCTAAAGCTTATGTCCTTGCCCTCAGCCATTCCCTGCAGCACGAACTCGCCGCCACAGGCATCCGCGTCCAGGCGGTGCTGCCGGGTGCAGTCGCGACTGACTTTTGGGAGATCTCTGGCACCCCATACCAGAACCTGCCCCCATCGATCGTCATGTCAACGGAAGACATGGTCGATGCAGCGCTGGTTGGGCTCGACCAGGGTGAACTAGTGACGATTCCCAGCCTCCGCGAAGGAGACGAATGGACTGGTTTCGAGGCCGCGCGCCGCGCCATATCCGGAAAGTTCGGCAATTCCCAGCCGGCGCCTCGATATCAGATTCCGATACGGCGGTCGGCATGACCAGGCACGTCTTTTAAGCGAGAGGATTTGATTCGACCGATCAATTATTTCTAAAACGGAGGACATCATGAGTAAGACAGCAATCATCACAGGAGCATCTGGCGGACTTGGCAGTGCGGTAGCAAGACGACTGGCAACTGACGGGTTTGCAATCGCGGTGAACTATTCCGGCAACTCTGGCCCGGCTGAAAAGTTAGTGGCGGAGCTCAAGGCCGCGGGCGGACAAGCCATCGCTGTGCAAGCGGACGTCACGAACCCTGCGGACGTGGAGAATCTCTTCAAGAAGACGCTCGCGACATTCGGCGGCGTCGACGTAGTTGTCCATTCTGCAGGAATCATGCCTCTTCTTCCCATCGCTGGGGGCGATGTCGCAACTTTCGACAAAGTGATTGCGATCAACTTGCGGGGAGCCTTCCTGGTGCTGGGGCAGGCGGCGCAGCACATCGCCTCGGGCGGCAGGATTATCGCTTTTTCAAGCAGCGTTTTGGCGAAGTCTTTCCCCACTTACGGTGCGTACATTGCATCGAAAGCGGGTGTAGAAGGTCTGGTTCACGTCCTTGCCAATGAACTGCGGGGACGAAATATAACCGTGAACGCGGTGGCGCCTGGTCCGGTGCCCACAGAGCTGTTCCTAAAGGGCAAGACTGAGGCACAGATCAATGAGTTCAAAAAAATGCCTCCACTGGAACGGCTAGGCCGACCCGAGGACGTAGCTGGGGTTGTGTCATTTTTGGCTGGCCCAGACGGCGAATGGATAAACAGCCAGGTCGTTCGTGCCAATGGCGGCTTCGCATAAGGCGTGGCGGATTGGCCCGAAGAACTGGAAAAGACGTCAAAGGAGATCGTTATGAAAATTATCGTTATCACCGGAGCATCGAGCGGCTTTGGCGCTCTCACGGCACGGGCTCTAGCCAAAGCAGGACACACCGTGTACGCCGGCATGCGCGACACTACCGGGCGGAATGCGCGGCAGGTGGAAGAAGCGAAAAAGTTCGCCAAAGATAACAACGTCGATCTACGCACGATTGAGCTCGACGTCGCATCGCAAGCTTCCGTCGACGCCGCCATTCAGAAGGTTGTCGGTGAAAACAAAAGACTAGATGTCGTGGTCCACAATGCCGGCCATATGGTCTTTGGCCCGGCGGAGGCCTTCACGCCGGAGCAATTGGCGGAGCTGTACGACATCAACGTGCTCAGCACGCAACGTGTAAACCGCGCAGCCTTGCCTAAGTTGCGCAAGCAGAGAAATGGTCTGCTGGTGTGGGTGGGAAGCAGCAGTTCCGCGGGAGGAACTCCGCCGTATCTGGCGCCATATTTCGCCGCGAAAGCGGCAATGGATGCCCTAGCCGTGGTCTACGCCCGTGAGTTGACACGCTGGGGCATCGAGACCTCCATCATTGTTCCGGGCGCATTCACGAGCGGCACGAATCACTTCGCGAATGCAGGTTCTCCCGCAGATAAGGAGCGCGCCACCGAATACGAAGCAGGTCCCTACAACGGCTTTGCCGACGACATCATGAAAGGTTTCGCGTCGATTGTGCCTCCTGACGCCGATGTGTCGGCTGTCGCGGAGGCCATCGTTAAGGTCGTGGATACTCCCTTTGGCAAGAGGCCGTTCCGAGTGCACGTGGATCCGGCGCAGGACGGCGCGGAAGTTGTGAACATGGTGTTAGACCGGGTCCGCGCGGAAATGCTCCGTCGCATCGGGCTCGCTGACGTCTTGACGCCCCGGGCGCTTACTTCTTCATTGCAGAATGCAGCATAAAAGGAGGAACTATGGCAACTCAAAGTATGGCAACTCGTCCACCCGTACCACCATTCACACGCGAGACCGCGATTCTGAAGGCCCGCCTGGCTGAAGACGCTTGGAATTCGCGTGATCCCGAGAAAGTATCGCTCGCCTATACACTCGACTCGCGATGGCGCAATCGCTCCGAGTTCGTGAACGGACGAGCGGAGATTGTCGCGTTTCTTACTCGAAAGTGGAGAAAGGAACTGGACTATCGGCTCATCAAGGAGCTATGGGCTTTTACCGAAAATCGCATTGCCGTCCGTTTTGCATACGAGTGGCATGATGACGCAGGGAATTGGTATCGCTCGTACGGAAACGAGAATTGGGAGTTCGATAAGAACGGTCTGATGCTGGTAAGGCACGCAAGTATCAATGATCTTCCGATCAAAGAATCGGATCGCAAGTACCACTGGCCGCTCGGGCGCCGCCCCGATGATCACCCAGGGTTAACTGAACTCGGTCTTTAAACTCCGGGGCAATATCAGTAGCCATTTTGCAAGCACAGTCCCGGATTTGACCGGCCAATCTCAGATAAGTCCAACGCGACCTCTCGGGAGCAATCCTGCGCCGGTCGTAACAGAAATACTATGCCGAGACACGAAATCAAACAGGAGAACCCCATGAGTAAGTTGGAAGGAAAAATCGCCGTCATTACCGGAGGCAACAGCGGAATCGGACTAGCCACGGCGCAACGCTTCGTGGCTGAAGGCGCGTACGTCTTTATCACCGGCCGTCGTCAAAGCGAACTCGACGCGGCAGTGAAGCAGCTCGGCAAGAGCGTTACCGCGGTGCAGGGCGACGTCTCCAATCTCGCCGATCTGGATCGCTTGTACGCCACCGTAAAGCAGCAGAGGGGCCACATCGATGTTCTTTTCGCCAATGCCGGTACAGGAGAATTCGCCCCGCTCGGCGCAGTCACGGAAGCCCACTTCGACAAAATTTTCAATGCCAACGTCAAGGGTCTTCTGTTCACCGTGCAAAAAGCGCTTCCGCTGCTCAAGGATGCAAGCTCCATCATTCTGAATGCGTCGATCGTCTCCGGAACAGGAGCGCCCGCGTTCAGCGTGTACAGCGCATCCAAAGCGGCGGTGCGCTCCTTCGCGCGCACCTTCACCACGGATCTCAAAGACCGTAAAATCCGCGTCAACGCCATTAGTCCTGGCGTGATTCCTTCTCCGGGCTACCGCAATTCCTTGGGCATGACGGAAGATCAAATCAAACAATACGCAGAGAGCGTGGTGACTAAAATACCTCTCGGTCGCACGGGAACCTTAGACGAAGTTGCCAAAGTGGTTTCCTTCCTCGCTTCCGACGAAAGTAGCTACGTCACGGGCATCGAGCTCTTCGTCGATGGCGGCATGACCCAAATCTGACCATATATCCCAGAGTGAGTAGTTCCGCGCACGAAACGCGGTTGTGTAGCCAGCTTATTGACAAGAAGCCGAGAGAGAAGGTCCATATGGCCTCTAAACGTCGGTCCAACGTTTCGCAATCCTCGGAGAGCACCCAAGCAAGACCTTCCACGACCGGCCGCATTATCCTTCCCGGTGTTGATGTGGTTCGTGAGGGCCGAGCCGAGCGATTCCTCGAAATCTCGCCTACGCTGTCTAGTGCAACTGTCCAGTGGGGAGGTATTGCACTCGAGAAGTACACAACTCCAGCCGTGTTCATACCCCGCCATGAACATCCCGAACACTTCTTGAGCGTAGTGCTGAGCGGAACCGTCCAATATGAAATAACCACGAAAGGGCAAAATCTGCGGTTTACTTCACGTCCGGGCACAATCTTTCTTGTGCCTCGGGGCACCGTGGACCAAGACAATTGGGCGGGGCCGACTCAGCGCATCGTTGCAGCCATCCACCCGCGCCTATTGACCAATCTATTGGACGAAACAGCACACAAATCGGATGTTGAACTGACGGAACGATGGGATCTGATCGACGAACATATTTCAGCGCTGTTAGTGGAAATGGCGGCGGATCTTGGGGACGGCTCGCCGGCGGGAGCGATCTATGGCGAATCCCTGGCTAACGCCTTGGGAGTGTACCTACTGAAGCGGTATGCCGTGCGGCCACTCACACCCGTCGTCGTAAAAGGAGGTTTGCCCGGATATCGTCTGAAGCGTGTGCTCGATTACATCGCCAACAGCTTGGAGGAGAACATAAGCCTGTCGCAACTAGCGGCCATTGCTGGCATGAGTCCGCATTACTTTTCGGAGCTATTCAAACAGAGCACAGGTCGCACGCCACATAATTATGTCGTGCGGGAGAGGATTGAGCGTGCCAAGCAACGGCTTCGGGATCCCAAGTGCAGCATTGTCGAAGCGGGACTGGATGCCGGATTTCAAAACTCGAGCCATTTTGCCCGCATCTTTCGAAGACTTGAGGGCATCACCCCTTCCAGGTTCCGAGCGGGGTATGTGCCGAGGGCGAAGCCTTAGAAAGGTTGTTAGTCGAGAGGAACTGTGTACCAGGCGTGGATGACCGAGAAATCTCTGCCCGGCGGTCAATCTGTTGGCAAAACGGGCACGGCCCTGCGCTTCGTGATAACGGCTATCGCCCACTGCAGCATGACGAAAAGCCGATTGTATCGGGTAGAGCTGCTGGCTGTCTAGAGATCGTCATAATTCCGCCTCTTCCTCCCCAAAAGCCGAGCTGACCGCGCCCCAAGGCGAAGCCGCTGCCATGCGTTCAAGATCAGTAGAGTTCGAAATCCTCGATCCGTTGAACGGAGCATTGCATTAAATCGGAAGATTTGCACAAGGCCGGTTTTTTGGAACCGCGCGCGTCGGAAACGCGCGATACGCTCACAAGGTCGAGGCGTTTGGTACAGAGACTCTGCAACCGGGACGCGGAATAGGAGGACCAACAGCGATGAAAAGAGAAATCCGAAAGGAGTTCAAGCACTCGCCGATGCCCGACAGGCTCGCTGAAGTCACCCGCGCATCCGTGGAGGTGTAAAGTTTTTTTTCCGCTATGTAGATGTATATACATCTAAAGTCGTCAGATTGCCAGAAAGGATTAATTATGAGTGACTTTCAAATGTTGATCGATGGAATGCTCGTCGGAGGTGTCGGCACCCTCGACGTGATCAATCCCGCGACCGGGAGGATTCTGACGGCTGCGCCCCGGGCCGATCGAGCCCAGCTAGAGAGGGCAGTTGCCGCCGCGAAAACTGCATTCCCGCGGTGGTCTACGACACCGATCCGGGAACGGGGCTCGCTGCTAGCCAAGTTGGCCGAGGCGCTCGAAGCGGAGCAGCGCGACTTCGCCCGCCTCCTGACCGAGGAACAGGGCAAGCCGCTGCCGCAAGCTCTCGACGAGATCATCTTCTCGGTCGCAACGATCCGATACTTCGCCACCTGCGACCTGCCGCCGGAGGTCCTCAAAGAGGATGCTACGAAAAAGGTGGTTCGGCAGCATAGGCCACTCGGCGTCGTCGCAGCGATCACGCCATGGAATCTGCCAGTGCTCATCCTGATGATTGAGATTGCACCAGCCCTCCTCGCCGGAAACACTGTCGTGATCAAGCCGGCCCCAACCACTCCGCTTACCACGCTCAAGTTCGGCGAACTCTGTGCCAGGCTCTTACCCGCAGGCGTCGTCAACATCATCGTCGACCAGAACGACCTTGGAGGCGCCCTCACTTCTCATCCCGACGTGGCCAAGGTTGCGTTCACCGGCTCCACTTCGACCGGCAAGAAGGTGATGGAGAGCGCCGCCGGAACCCTGAAGCGCCTGACGCTCGAACTCGGCGGGAACGATGCAGCGATCGTACTCGAGGATATCGAGCCGAAGGAAGTGGCACCGAAGATCTATGCCAGTGCGATGTTTAACGCTGGCCAGGCGTGTGTCGCCATCAAACGGCTCTACGTCCACGATTCGATCTACGATGCCGTCTGCGACGAATTGGGCAAGCTCGCGCGGCGGACGGTCGTGGGTAATGGTCTGGAGCAAGGCACGGAAATGGGGCCGCTCCAGAATAAGGCACAATTCGAAAGGGTGAAGGGGTTCCTCGAAGACGCGCGGCAGAACGGAAAGATTGTCACCGGAGGGGAAGTGCTCAATCGGGAGGGCTACTTCATCCAGCCGACCATCGTGCGCGACATATCCGACAGCGCCAAGCTCGTTCGAGAGGAGCAATTCGGCCCGGTGCTACCGGTGCTGCGCTACTCGGATATCGACGACGTGATTGCCCGTGCCAACGACACAGATTTCGGCCTGGGCGGCTCGGTCTGGTCCTCGGACCGCGACCGAGCGTTCGAGATAGCAGTCCGAATCAATTCCGGCACGGTCTGGGTCAACAAGCACCAGGATCTCACACCCGATACCCCGTATGGCGGCGCAAAGCAATCCGGTCTCGGCGTTGAGTTTGGCCAAGAGGGACTTGAGGAGTTCACCCAGGCGACGATCATCAACGTAGCGAAATAGCCTTGAGGTTCCGAACCTTCGTTAGATCGAATGGGAGGGCAATGCCTTTCGCTTCTTCCCTCAGCTTTGCGTTAACCGGAGCTGATTGGATAAGACGATGCCTGACAGGCGGCCCGATCGAGCCACGCGCGACCGAGCCAGGCTTTACCAAATCGTGCTGACAACCGCCTGGCTCAATCATCTTAACGGGCCGGTCTCAAGGCTGAGATTTGCTTGACATCCGCACAAAAGCAGAACGAGAAGATGTTTTCCAATCGCACATCGAAGCGAGAAAGGATATGTATGCAGGACAGCGTTAAGCGAAATACCGAGACGGTGAATTTCAATGAGGGCGTACATGTCAATCAACAGAAACTCGCGGCGGATGTAAAACCGCGTTACGACTTTATCGTCTGCGGATCGGGTTCTTCTGGTTCGGTGGTCGCGCGCCGGCTAGCCGAGAATGCGGATGTCAGCGTTCTGCTGCTTGAAGCGGGAGGCACCGATGAGGTGCCAAGCGTGATGGAAGCGAACCAATGGCCCATGAACATTGGAAGCGAAAGAGACTGGAGCTTTCAAGGTCAACCTAATCCGCGGGTCAATGGCCGTTCCATTCCTTTCTCCATGGGCAAGGCCCTTGGGGGAGGATCCAGTATCAACGTGATGGTTTGGTCCCGAGGCCACAAGGACGATTGGGATTTCTTTGCGTCGGAAGCGGGCGACCCAGCATGGAGTTATGAGTCGGTGCTGAAGATATACCGCCGAATCGAGGACTGGCACGGCTCGCCCGACCCAAAGTACCGCGGAACAGGAGGACCTGTCTTCGTCGAACCGGCGCCCAATCCCAACCCGCTGGCTCCTGCCACGGTTGAAGGGGCACGTTCCATCGGAATTCCGACGTTTGAGAATCCTAATGGTCGCATGATGGAACTTGACGGAGGCGCTGCTATCTCGGATGTGCGAACCCGAGATGGAAAGCGGCAATCGGTATTCCGCTCGTACGTCTTTCCTTACATGGATCGGCCGAACCTGACGGTTCTTACCGAAGCGCTTGTTACTCGGGTTACCTTCGAGGGAAAGCGCGCCACGGGCGTAGAAATTTCTTATCGAGGCAAGACGCAGCAAATTCAGGCTCGCCTTGAGGTGGTGCTTTCGCTCGGCGCAATCCACACGCCGAAAGTCATGATGCAGTCCGGCATCGGCGACCAGGCCGAGTTGCAGAGGCTCGGAATTCCTGTCGTGCAGCATTTACCGGGTGTAGGTCAGAACTTTCAAGACCACGTTGCCTTTGATTGTGTCTGGGAATACCGGGAGGCACTGCCACCGCGCAACACAATGTCGGAGGCGATCCTCTTCTGGAAAAGCAAGGCGGGACTAGATAGTCCAGATTTGTTTGCTTGCCAGGCTGAAGTTCCGAAGTCGACTCAAGAGAACGCGGCGAGATTTGGCCTGCCGGCGGCAGGGTGGACACTGTTCGGGGCCGTTGCACATCCGAAGAGCCGAGGTCATCTTCGTCTGACGGGTCGCGACCCGAGTGATCCCATCCAGATCGAGGCAAATACTCTGGCTGACCCAGAGGACATGAAGGCCGCTATTGCATGCGTGGAGCTTTGCCGCGAGATTGGCAACTCGACCCCGCTACGTCCGTTCGTAAAACGCGAGGTAATGCCAGGAAGCTTGAAGGGCGCTGAACGAGAAGACTTCATCCGAAATGCAGCCACTAGTTTTTGGCACGTGACCTGTACCGCCAAAATGGGTCGAGACGAGATGTCCGTCGTTGACAGCAAACTTAAAGTGTACGGAGTCGAAAACCTTCGCGTTGCAGATGGCTCGATCCTGCCGCGCATAACGACCGGAAATACGATGGCTCCTTGCGTCATCATCGGCGAACGTGCCGCGGACGTCCTGCGAATTGATCACAAAGTATAGACACTCGCTGAAGGTGGTCTCACTCGTTAAACCCCTTCCCGGCGTCTATTCAGTGCATGACAATCACCCATCCTCAAAAGGAGACAACAATGAAAATCGCACTCGTAACCGGCGGAAGCCGTGGGCTCGGCCGCAACACCGTGCTCAACCTCGCCAAGCGCGGCGTCGATTCGATCTTTACCTACAATTTGAATCGTCCAGAAGCCGACAAGGTCGTCGCAGCAGTCAGCGAGACAGGAGCCAAGGCGGCCGCGCTGCAGCTCGACACGAGCGATGTCAGCTCGTTCGACGCCTTCGTGCAGAGTGTCCGGTCGGCCCTGGCAGGTTTTGGTACTGAGCGCTTCGACTACCTCGTCAACAACGCAGGTACCTCCTTCCACAAGAACTTCGATCAGACGACAGAGGAGGAGTTGGATAAGACTTACAATATCCATTTCAAGGGCGTTTTCTTCCTAACCCAGAAGCTCCTGCCGCTGATCAATGATGGCGGCCGGATCGTAAACATTTCTACCGGGCTCACCCGTTTTACGTCGCCGGGGATCTCCGGCTATGCGTCCATGAAGGGCGCGGTCGAGGTCCTGACTCGCTATCTGGCGAAGGAACTCGGCGGGCGCGGTATCGCGGTCAACACCGTCGCCCCGGGCGCCATCGCGACCGATTTCAGTGGCGGCATGGTTCGCGACAATCCGGAACTCAACAAGCGCATCGCAGCCATGACGGCACTCGGCCGCGCCGGCCAGCCCGATGACATCGGCCCGATGATCGCCGCGCTGCTCTCTGACGCAAACCGGTGGGTCAACGCCCAGCGCATCGAAGTCTCTGGCGGCATGCTCCTCTGAAACAGGAAAGCCGCGTCGCTTCGCGAACGAATGGAGAAAACAATGACCGTCGAAACCCATCCGCTGGGAGAAGCTGAACGTACGTTTCAGAATGTGAGCAAAGCACAATTCCGTGCAGTGCTCATGATCTTAGGTTGATGAGTCCGGGCCAGATGCTGAAAGGTACGACAATGAAGACCGATGCGCTCACGAATCCAATCGTCAAGGACACCATCGAAGCATTGCAGAACGGTGACGGGAAGGCCTGGTCGGCGCTCTTTGAGCCGGATGCTGAACTCTACGACGATGCCCTCACCTCGCAGTATAGTTGGCCTTCGGAAGATGCGGTCGTGACTTGACAAAGTCAGTATACATGTATATACATCTTATATGCGAATGCGAACTGAGACGCCTGAAAAGAAACACATAGAAGCACTTTTTGAGCTGCCCTGCGCGTGTCAGAACTTGCGCCGCGCCACGCGGGTGGTAACGCGAATCTATGACCAGGAATTGGCGAAGGCAGGGATCGAAATCACGCCATTCGGCCTGCTGACAGCATTGGATTTGACCGGGGAAGCGAATCAAAAGAGCTTGAGCGCCGGCTTTGCGATGGACAGCACGACGCTGACGCGCACACTAGGGCTGATGCGGAAGCAGGGCTGGGTGAGCGTGCGGCGGGGAAAGGACCGCCGCGCTCGGCTGTTTAGTCTCACGCGGAAAGGCCGGCGGCAACTGGCTACGGCTCAGCCCTTCTGGGAGGCCGCCGAGCGCAGACTGCGAAAGGAGCTCGGGGATGCCGGGTGGACAAGCATGAAACAAACCGTCTCGCAGATGACCGAGGCGGCGTTGATGGCCTGAAAAGTTCTGCTAACGAAATACATGCATATACATCTAAATTAGGGAAGTGAAGATCGCCAAGAAGGAGGCGCTTATGAAAACTCTCACTTTCCCATTCGCGGCCCTGCTGCTGGCCTCAGCCGTTGCTGTTCTCTACAAAACGACCGCTGCGGCAGACAGCAGGGTCAGCTCTGTTACCGTTTCTCATCGCCCAGAACTCGAGTACCTGAAGGCCGTAAACAGCGTGGCCCCGCCACAGGATCCTCAGTTGCTTTTCCTGCTCATGGCCGAATATGCGAACGCGAACCTGCAAGGCGAGGGCGCGGAGTTTTTCACCGCGCGGCTGAAGGAATTTGAGCCGCGCCTGGCAGACAGCCAAAAAGCTCTGTATCTGAGCGCCATCGGCTTGTTGCGGGCACAGCACGCTTCCTCGGTATCCCTGATACACCGCGTGGGCTACGTGAAAGAAACCATCGGGATACTGGATCAGGCCAAGCAGCTTTCCGGCGGGAAGATTTTCGTTGTGAACTGGATTGCCGGAATCGTGCACTCTGAACTTCCCGGCGTTTTTCATCAGAGAAAGGCGGCCGAAGCCGAGCTGGCCTGGTGCCTCGAAAACGTCGACAAAGCGCCTCATGTTGGTTGGTTGCGGGAAGTCTACTATCATCTCGGAAAGCTGGCTCTTGCTGACGGAGACCAGGCAAAGGCCCAAGACTATCTTCGGCGCAGCGGCTACAAAGACTTCGATCGCCCGATTACCCTCACCACTTCTTTTTCGGAGGACGCCGCAACCGGCAACGCTTTCGTTCCCCGCCGGATCAGTGAGATCGTGCCGGGGCGTGTCTACGCGCTCTCCGGTTTCGAGTTCACGGAAT
>Ga0210404_10000183_pt1 | contig 40205 bp, 38 predicted proteins | sample IncBWH28MmetaG_FD_155455 | JGI IMG/M metagenome (GOLD analysis project Ga0210404, IMG submission 155455) | Forest soil microbial communities from Barre Woods Harvard Forest LTER site, Petersham, Massachusetts, United States - Inc-BW-H-28-M | ecosystem: Environmental > Terrestrial > Soil >... | reverse complement strand
CGGAACTTTACTGGAAGCTACGGCCGCCCTACGACCGGGGTGATATCGATGGACCTGCCTACTGGACAGGGGTTGTTGGCCAGCAAGAACTGGGTTTGAGCAGAGATCAGATAGCAACGCTAATCAAGCTCGATAGCGAAAGTATCACTCGACCAAATCAAGGCGCTGTGCAATGGGCAAAGCTGTTGCACCATGAAGGCTTCCCCTTAACCCTTCTCTCAAACATGCCGCTCGAACTCAGTCGCCATGTGACCAAGTCCTTTCCGAGCCTCTCTACATTTGAATACCTGATTTATTCCTGCGACTACGGGTCCATAAAGCCGGAGCTGGCGATCTATCGAAATTGTCTCGAACTACTCAAAGCGGCCCCGCAAGACATCTTGTACCTGGATGATCGCGCCGAAAACGTCGAGGCGGCAGCTCGCTTAGGAATTAACTCTGTACTGTTTGACACGGTCGAAAAGACTGCATCAAGAGTCGAAAGCCGATTCGACATCCCTGTCCCGAGTTATGGCCGCTGTCGCCAATCAAGTTCACAGTACAGCTCAGCAAATCGGCGCCCGGATCGGATGGAATCCGATTGACCCAGCAACGCAGCCTCCAACAGGTACGGGTGAGCGTGTCCTTAATCGGTGCGCAGACCGGAGGCGGGGAGCCCTGTTGTCGCGACCCAGAGCGCGGCGTTGAAAGCAGCGATAAATCGAAGGTCGGTCGAAGCAGCTTCGACCTTTGAATCCGCAAGGCCTACGGTCCACAATTCCCGGCAGGGTCTTACTGCACTGGTGGGAGGCCGACTTTGGCTACCAGTTCCCGAAAATCCTGGTCTTGATGCATGGACTGGAATGCGCGGGTGCCAGGGAGCGTAGTGAGTAAGAGGTCGTGGCGCTGGTAGGCGATCTCCAGATATTTCATGGCGTCGTGATTCTGCCCCAGAGACGCGTAATTGACGGCCACTTCATAGGCGGACCCGGTGCCGCGATCGAAAAGTTCCCGGGTAGCCGCCAGACGCTGCTCGTACAGCCCCCGCAGGCCGCCGCGGGCGTAGGCTCTCTGTTCCGCGTCGACGTTTTTCTCTGCATTTGCGTCGTGGCGGAGATTCGCGACGATGCTTCTCTCGGCGAAGTACCCGGCAAAATTTCCTTCCGGAAAATAAATCGCGTCGGCCAGGTATTTGTGCGGCGGGACAAAGTCAGGCTGGGAGGCTGCGAGTTGTTTAAGCAGGGCTCTGGCCTCTTCGGTCTTTCCTGCCAACGCGAGAATGACTCCTTTATCAGCCAGGATGGGCGTTGAAGAAGGATCGAGTTGCCGCGCCCGCTCGATTTCCGCCAGGGCTTCCTGGGCGCGCCCAATATCGATGAGGAAGGTGGCATACCAATGGTGGGCGCGGGGCAACCGCGGGTCCAGTTCGATGGCGCGCTGGAACTCGCGGTCGGCCGTGGCCACATCAAAGAATCCCCAAAAGCTGGCGAAGGCCAGAGAGTTGTGAGCCTCGGCGGAATTGGGATCGAGCTCCACCGCCTTGGTGGCGGCCGCCAGAGCGCGCGGAAATGCTTCCTGCGGAAGCATGGCGCTGTACTCCCGCAGCAGGTTGTAGCTGTCCGACAGTCCTACATAGGGCGCCGCATAGCCGGGATCATGCACGATCGCCTGGGTGAAGAAATCCACGGCCTTGTTGAGATCGTCGGGCGTGCGCTTCTCGAAATAGTAGCGGCCTTTGAGGTAAAGATCCTGAGCCTCAGTATTGGGCCGGTGGGGGGCAGCCAGTGCATTCTTAAATCGGGGTTCGCGACGGCTGAACGAGAGAACAAGAAACGAGGCGGCGATCAGTACCAGGGGGACGAGCCACAGGAAAGTTCGCGCCGCGGCCAGCCTCGAAGGAGCGTGGACCAGGCGCAGAGAAGGCGCGGGGGCAGGGGCAGGAACATGATCCGGAACATGTTCCGGAATCTTAATCGTCAGCACATTGGCAGGGATAGCGCGGTCACTGTCTTCATCGCTGGAAATGGCTTCTGGGGCTGTGCTTTCGACGGCCTCCCAATTGAGGTTCGGGGTCTTGAGCCACTCCGCGAGCTCCCCGGCGTAAGCGAAGACACCACCACGCGCGCTTCCCGGCACACGGTACACAGGAAGACCGCGTTCTTTTTCCCAGCGTTTGACGGTGCGCTCGTCGCGGCCGAAGAAGGTGGCAATTTCCTTCCACGAATCTAAACGCTTCTTCGACCCGATGGGCTCACCATGAGCTGCCATAGACCTGAAATGCCTTGGATTACTTTGAGATTTCCTGGCTCGGGGGGAAGCGAGGCCTCGCTAGTATAGCGCGATCCCCGGCTTGCGGACCGCCACGAATGTGCCCCTGAGTGGCCCGACAGAGGGAGAGAGCGGGGCTGGCCCGCATAACGCTAACTTAAGAATTACTTCCGGTTTGCACGTGACCCTGGAAGAACTCAAGAAATCGTTGCTGCCAGGGGTCTTTTCAACGAATCGCCGACTTATCGGTCAGTAGCCGACGGAAACTCCATCGGGCTTTGCCCTTGGCGCAGCAACTCGTTTTCTTTGAGAAGCGAGTGACACAATCTTTTGCATTCCGGTGATATAAGCTGCCATTTAGCAATGACCGGCCCGCTTAGACGCTCGGGAAAACTCCGAATGCTACCGCGCGATGAGTTTTTGACCCTGCTCCGGTATTACAAGTAAGAATCGATGCTGATCCATCGGCAGCGCTGGGACGGAGGCACATAGTGAATGAGTTCGCTAGCAACGTCGAGCGTCATCGCCGCGAGCTGCTGCTCCACTGTTACCGCATGCTCGGCTGTTTGCCGGACGCCGAGGACGCGGTGCAGGAAACTTTGCTTCGCGCCTGGCGGTATCGCGATAGCCTAAAGGAAGGTGCGCCGCTGCGCCCGTGGCTCTACCGCGTGGCCACGAACGCCTGCCTCGATGCGATTGCCCGCGATGAGCGGCGGGCGGTGCTCGCGTCCCGGGCCGCGGCGGATGATGGCTGGACCGGAGAGCTGGAAGATGTCGTCTGGCTGGGGCCGATTCCGAACTCAGTACTCGAACCAACCACCCCGCCAGCGAGGACACCAGAGGCGATGACGCTGATGCGCGAAACCATCGAGATCGCCTTTCTGACGGTAATCCAGCTCCTCACACCGCAGCAGCGGGCTGCCTTGATACTGTGCGACGTGCTGGACTGGTCCGCCAAGGACGCTGCCGACCTGCTCGAGCTCAGCGTCCCAGCCGTAAACAGTGCATTGCAGCGCGCGCGGGTCAGGCTCCGCGAGCGTCTGCCGTCTCGCAAGCCACCGTGGCCCACCAACGTGGATGCCAGCGCGGCCGAGCGCGACCTGCTAAAGAAATACGTCGAGGCGAGCGAATCGGCGGACTTCCGGGCTTTCGAATCGATCATCCGTGCCGACGCGACCTTCCGCATGCCGCCCGACTACGGCGCAGCCGCAGGCCGTGACGAGATGTTCAAGCTATGGATTGAAGGCGGATTTGGCTCCGAGCGATTTGGTCGCATCCGTTGCGTTGTGACCCACGCCAACCTGCAGCCAGCGGTCGCTTGTTATCAGTGCCGGCCCGGCGATTCCACCTGGCGGGCTATGGCGCTGGAAATTCTTCGAATCGAGGACGGCTTGATCACGGAGATCGTGGTGTTCCCGCCGGATCGTTTCCCGATGTTCAGGCTCCCGATGATGATGGACGCGCCGCCGGAGATGAACCAACGTAATTGATCTACTCGATGCGGCTAAATTTGAGGAAAATCAAAACTTAAAAGGAAATCCAATGAGAAATGTAATCTACGCAATCAACGTTACCCTGGATGGCTGCTGCGACCATACCAAATTCAATCCCGATGAAGAAGATTTTGAACATTACGCGCGCCTCTTGCGAGATGATGCTGGCCTGCTCGTCTATGGGCGTAAAACCTATCAATTGATGGTTCCTTATTGGCCTGATGTCGCAAAAGACCCTTCTTCGACAAAAGCAGATAAAGAATTTGCTCAAATATTTGATTCCCTCAACAAGATTGTTTTTTCACGATCATTGGACCGCGCTGAAGATAGAAATACGAAAATCGTTCGCTCAAACCTTCGCGACGAAATAGTTAAATTGAAACAAGAACAAGGCAAAAATATTTTGGTCGGCGGTGTGGATGTTCCTTCACAACTGATGGAGCTTGGCCTGATTGACGAATATCGTTTGGTCGTTCAGCCAATCATTGCTGGCGAAGGGAGACGGTTGTTCGAAGGTGTTAGCCTGCCGGAGAAACGCCAATTAAAACTTGTTGAGTCAAAGACTTTGAAATCAGGATGTGTTGCTCTTCGTTACTTGAAACAGTGATAGAAAATCTCCGACAGAAGCGATAATTCGCTGGTCTAGCTGCTCCCAGTTCATTTCGGCGGTCTCGTGATTGCGCCCTGTGAGGCGGACGAGACGAGGGCCGCGTACTTGGCAAATACGCCAGTGGGATAGCGCGGCTGTGGTGGCGTCCACTCCTTCATACGCTGGCGCAAAACCTCGTCGCTGATTTCAACTTCTAAAACACGCTGGCTGACGTCGAAGCGGATCATGTCGCCATCGCGCACGGCTGCGATCGGGCCGCCCAGCGCGGCTTCGGGCGAGACGTGCCCGGCCATCAATCCGTGCGTCGCGCCGCTGAACCGGCCATCGGTCAGGAGTGCAACGGATGATCCTAGTCCCTCACCCACGATAGCGCCGGTGACGCTCAGCATTTCACGCATGCCCGGTCCGCCCTTGGGGCCTTCGTTGCGGATGACCACGACATCGCCGGATTGAATCTTCTTGGAAGTGACGGCCGCCATGGCATCCTCTTCACAATCGAACACGCGCGCGGGACCGCGGTGGCTGAGACGTTCGTGTCCGCTGATCTTGGCCACGCAGCCCTCGGGCGCAAGGTTTCCCTTCAGGATGACGAGCCCTCCAGTTTTCTTCAGCGGCCGTTCCAGTGGAGCGATCACCTCCTGGCCGGGCGTTTCGATGGCGCTCTCGCTCTCGGACTCAAGCGAAAGTCCTGTGACTGTTTTTGCCTCGGGATGGAGGTGATTTCCGTGTACCAGACGCCGGACCAGCAATCGTACGCCGCCCGCGCGATGCATATCGGCAGCCACGAAGCGTCCAGAGGGCTTCAGATCCGCAAGAAGAGGGGTGCGCTCGCTCACGGTTTGAAAATCGTCGACCTGCAAATCGACGCCGGCCTCCCGCGCGATGGCCAGCAGATGCAGAACGGCATTGGTCGATCCGCCAGTCGCCGCCACGGATGCGATGGCATTTTCAAAGGCATCGCGAGTAAGAATTTCGCGCGGGCGAATTCCTTTCTCCAAAAGGTTCAGTACGACATTCCCGCAATCGAAAGCGACCTGATCTTTCTGCCCATCCATCGCGGGCACGCTGTTGAAGCCCATGGGCGAAAGCCCGATCATCTCCATCACGGTAGACATCGTGTTGGCGGTGTACTGGCCGCCGCACGCACCTGCCCCGGGACAGGCCACGTTCTCGAGATCGTGCAGTTCCTGGTCGGTGATTTTTCCTGCAGCGTTCGCGCCGACGGCTTCAAACACATCCTGGATGGTGACGTCCTTGCCGCGGTAGTTGCCCGCCGCGATGGTGCCGCCATAGAGGACCAGCCCAGGAAGGTCCATGCGAGCCAGCGCCATGGCCGCGGCTGGGATCGTCTTGTCGCAGCCCACCACGCAGACCACGGCGTCGAACAATTGGCCGCGGCAAACCAACTCAATGGAATCGGCGATCAACTCGCGGCTCACCAGCGAAGCCCGCATGCCTTCGGTGCCCATAGTCTCGCCGTCGGAAATCGCGATGGTGTTAAATTCCATCGGAGTGCCGCCGGCGGCGCGAATACCATCCTTTACCTTGGCGGAGAGCCGCCGCAGGTGAAAATTGCAGGGCATGGTTTCAATCCAGGTGTTGGCCACGCCAATCAGCGGCTTGCGCAGGTCGGCATCCGTAAAACCAATGGCCTTGAACATGGAGCGCGCCGGAGCCCGGTCGCGCCCGTCGGTAATGCCGCGACTGCGATGCTTAAGATCCATGATTATTAAGACCCATCAGTAAAGATTACAGCATCAGCGATTACAACATGCATGTCACCCCGAGCGAAGCGAGGGACCTTGGTTCTCGCATGTCGCGACAACATGAATGGCGTAGGCAAGAACCAGGATCCCTCGCTGCGCTCGGGGTGACAGGTAGGCTCGGGATGACACAGGGCCGAAAAAACGGGGAACCTGGGGCTGGAGCGATGCAAGGAGGCACGCATTTCCAGCTACAGGTTCCCCAATCGCATGACGCTTACCCAGAGAGCGCTCATGCTGCTGACACTCGTTCAACCAAACTAGGCCAATGCCGCGCGCGCCGACTGCTGCGAAACGGTTTCTGAAGCTGGCGGATGCGGCGCCCAGGCTGCTTCCGCCTGATCCCGCAGGGCCGCGCTGGAATGGACCTCGACTACGTCCACGATCGCATACCACTCGCGGTAAAGCTGGCCGATCTGCTTGTGCGTGACCTCCAGCAGCAAGGTGACGGCATGATCCTGCCCGGCGTACTCTGCATGCACCGACGTGAGATCAAGTCCCCGGCGCGAAACCGCGTTGAGGATGCGCATCAATGTGCCTTGCGCGTTGCGATAGCGGATGTGAAAGACTTGCATGGGTCGATCCTTTAGCTTCGAGAGATTTACGACAATTTGCAATTTCGTAATTGGGTAATCGGGTAATTTAAAATCTTCACGTCGAGTCCAGTTTTCAAATTACAAAATTACCCGATTGCAAAATTACTCATTCTTCTTACTCGTCCTCAAACACCATCTCGGAAAGCGCCGCGCCCGCCGGAACCATGGGATAAACGTTGGCCTCGGGAGCGCAATCAAATACCAGCAACTCCGGCTCCGGCGAGCCCAGGAAGTTCTCGATGAGATCTCCTGTCTCCGCCGACACCGGATACTCCACCATGGCGGCCTCGTCCAGTCTCCACCCATGAATCTTGTAGGCCTTGGCGATCTCGACGAAATCCGGATTGTCGCTCAGGTCGGTTTCCGCATAGTTGCGCGCATAGAAAAGTTGCTGCCACTGCCGCACCATGCCCAGATATTTGTTGTCGACGATCACCATTTTTATAGGCAGGCCAAGCCGGTGCACAGTGGCGAGTTCCTGAATGTTCATCTGGAAGCCGCCATCGCCGGAAACGCAGAGCACGCAAGTCTCCGGCTTCGCCAGTTGCACACCGACGGCGGCGGGCAGGGCGAAACCCATCGCTCCCAGGCCCCCCGAAGTAATGAAGCCGCGCGGCGACGAAGAACGGAAGCGCTGCGCCGCCCACATCTGGTGCTGGCCCACGTCGGCAATCACCACGCTGTCTTGCGGCAGACGGCTGAAAAGCTCATCGAGAAAACGAATTGTCGGCTGCGCCAATCCCCGCGGATCAAGCTCTGCGCGCTCCGGTCCGCAAGCGATGGCGCGCCAATCGCTCCAATCGGGCAGGGAAGCGCGGCGTAACTCTGCGTGAAATGCCGGAATCGTGTCGGCGAGATTTCCGATCACCGGCAACTCGCAGGCGCGCACGCGGTCAAGCTGCGCGGGATCAATTTCAAAGTGGACGATCTTGGCGTGGGGCGCGAAGCGCGTGGGATCGCCGGTGACGCGATCATCCAGGCGCGCTCCAAAAACCAGCAGCAAATCCGTCTCATGCAGAGCCGTGTTGGCGGCGCGTGTTCCGTGCATGCCAACCATGCCCAGGTAATACGGTGATTGGGGAGGAACCGCGCCCAATCCGTGCACGGTGGCGAATGTGGGGATATTCAAATCGTCGAGCAGCCGCCGCAATTCCGGAACCGCTCCCGAAAGCTTTGCTCCGGCACCGACCAGCGCGACGGGCCTCGTTGCCCGTTGTAGTAAGGCCACAATCGTGTCGCTGAATGCGCCTTCTGCCTTCGCGTCGGCGGGCCGCGCATGCGGCGTGAACTTCACCGGACCGGAGAATTCCTTTTTGGCCTTCAATATGTCAGTCGGAATGTCGATCACCACCGGTCCCGGCCGTCCGCTGCGTGCCCAGTAGAACCCCTCGGCGATGACTTCGGGGATTTCGTCAATCGTGCGCACCAGCCGGCTCCACTTGGTCAACGAGAGCGTCACTCCGAAGACGTCGGTCTCCTGAAAGGCATCGGTGCCGATCATGGCGGTCCGCACCTGCCCCGTGATGCAGACCAGCGGGACCGAATCCATCTTGGCGTCGGCGATACCGGTCACCAGGTTGGTCGCCCCCGGCCCGCTGGTAGCCATGGCCACGCCCACCTTGCCCGTAACCCGCGCGTAGCCTTCCGCCGCAAACACCGCGCCCTGCTCGTGGCGGGTGAGAACATGCCGCACGCCGCTTCCATCCAAAGCGTCATACAACGGCATGATCGCGCCGCCGGGATACCCGAACACCAGGTCCACCCCTTCGGCGCGGACGCACCGCAAAACGATTTCGGCTCCCTTAAGCATTCACAACCTGTTTGGGCTCGGGCTTTGGAGCCTCGGCCGGTTTCTTCGCCTCGCGTCCGGGGAGCCAACTCATCATGCCGCGCAACTGTGCGCCCACGATCTCGATGGGATGCTGCTGTTCCTTTTCTCGCAAGGTGGCGAACTGGTAGCCGCCGTCTTTGTTCTCTTTGATCCACTCCCGAGCGAACGTCCCGTCCTGAATGTCGGCCAGAGTCTTCTTCATCGCGGCGCGCGTCGTATCGCCCACAACTTTCTCGCCCCGAGTCAGGTCGCCATACTCCGCAGTGTTCGAAATCGAGTAGCGCATCCGGCTGAGGCCGCCTTCATAAATCAAATCCACAATCAACTTCATCTCATGCAGGCACTCGAAGTAAGCAATCTCCGGAGCGTACCCAGCCTCCACCAGCGTCTCGAATCCCTTCTTGATCAGCGAAGTCAACCCTCCACACAGCACAGCCTGCTCGCCGAAAAGATCGCTCTCAGTCTCTTCTTTGAACGTAGTCTGCAACACACCCGCGCGCGTCGAACCGATGCCATGTGCGTAAGCCAGCGCATACTCGTGCGCTCGCTTGCTCGCGTCCTGACTGACCGCAATCAGCGACGGTACTCCTCGCCCTTCGGCATAAACCCGCCGCAACAAATGTCCCGGAGACTTGGGCGCGATCATCACCACGTCCACATCGCTCGGCGGGACGATCGTCTTGAAATGAATGCTGAACCCATGCGAGAACCCCAGAATCTTCCCGGGATGCAGAAACGGCTGCACATACTGCTCATACACCGCCGCCTGCGTCTCATCGGGCGTGAGCATATGGATCCAGTCCGCCCGCTTCGCCGCCTCATCCGGAGCCACCACCACCATTCCATCGGCGCGAGCCTGCTGCGCGCTGGGCCGGTTCGGCTCTAGGCCGACGATGACCTTGCAACCACTGTCGCGCAAGTTCTGCGCCTGCGCGTGTCCCTGGCTGCCGTAGCCCAGGATGGCAATGGTTTTGCCCTTCAGGGCGTTGGGATTCGCGTCGTGTTCATAGAAGATTGTGGCCACTGGGAAAGCTCCTTCGATTGTGTAGCGCGGGCGCCCTCGCCCGTGTCTTGCCGGGACGAAGCCTAAACCCGCCGCCGTGATCCTGATGCTGCAGACCGACCGGTCGGTCGGTCCATTAATGCTATCGAAGGTCCCTAAACCTGTCAAGGATGAAGTTGTCTGGCCGGGAAAAACGGGAACAAGGAAAGGGACCGTCTTGAGCGGAATTTGTCGCGCGCGAAGCGCGTGACAAATGGAGTCGAAGGATCCCTATTGCGTCGGCGTGGAAACCTGCTTCCCTGAAAGCCATGCCGCCGAAGTCAAACATAATGTGACCGCGATGGAGAAAACGATTGGAATAATAAAAAAGTATTTCCAGGCCAAGACCGAGATGGCGGCAAAGCAAAGGGCGAACGTCCACGCAGTGCCGCGCATGCGCGCCAAAGACTCTGGCGGAAGGCCGCCCAGTTGCCACGCCAATACCACCGCGAGTAGAAGGAACGCGCTGACAAAGAGTCCGAACCCAACATAAAAATCCCAATAAGTCCGGCTAAACCCCATAATGTAAAAGTGAGTTGACCGCATGGAGCCAAGGTCCACTCCCCACGTGGGATCGGACCAGGGAAAACCAGATGTGTGTCCGGCCTCAAAAAGCACCAGAAGAACAGCAGCGATTCGATAAAACACACATGCTCGCATTCTTGCCTCCAGAGATCACGGCGGGCACCACTATGCTATCTGTGCAGGCTCGAACTGTAACGTTAACCGACTATGCCCTTAAGTCCTTGAATTCAACAGCCGCTCAACGCGCTCCGGTTCGCAGGCAATGATCTTCAAATAGGCTTGGGTTGGCCGGTCAGGCTGCGCGCGGCCTTGCTCCCAGTCTCGGAGAGTGCCGAGGGGGATGTGGTAGCGGACGGCGAACTCCTCCTGCGTCAATGCCAGGGCGCGGCGAATGATTTTCGCCTGCGGCGTTCGCTTCATCCGCTTAAGGTCGCCCGAAGTCAGGGGCTGCGCGTCGCGGTCGGCACGGGCCGCCACCTCGATGGCCCCGGGCGTCATCGGCCTAAGCGTTTTGCTGGAAGTAGTCGTCTTGCTCATATCGTGTCGCCCTTCGGGCTGAAATAATGCGAATGCGCTCTTCGCGTTCGGCATAGGCCACAAACAACAAAACTTTTCCCTCGGCCATGCCGATAATCGCGAAACGCTCTTCGCCGTGCTCCTCGCGGTCATCAAGGAACTCGACGGCAAACGGGTCTTTAAACACCGTCTTCGCCAAATCGAAGCTCACGCCATGTCTGCGGAAGTTATCTTCGGCCTTGGCCTCGTGCCATTCAAATTCCAGTTCCATGATACTACGGGATACCAGTAGGTTGGTCAACCGTCCAATAACCATAAGACTTTTCCCACAGCCGGTCTGTGACATCTGACCTTGCGCCCACTCTCGATTCGTTCCATGATTGCCCCAGCAGAGGCGGCGCATCGAGATCGAGCCAGCAGCCAGGAATCGCGGTGCAACCCCCTATTTTTCAAGATTTTGCCCGCAAGTGACTGAGCCCCATAGATCAAATCGCATTTTGGCCCGAAGCTGCTGATTCCAAGAGACCGGAGGGGGAGGGGTATCGAGGAGACTACTAAAAGTATGCAAGAGCGTTTATCCCCAAAGAGCGCGCCCAAATCGCGCCTCAGAAGATTTTTATCGGCACATTCCCACAGCGGAAACTGAGGAATTTGGCTTGAGTAATCGGAACCTCAGCCCCCGGCAGACTCTGTCATTCCGCAGCTCAGCTCGCTGTGCGAAATGCTTTCTGGACGAGCGTGTAACGCGCCGCCCCGATCATGCCGGAGTTGTCATTCGCTACGATCTTCACCGGCATGTCTTTCAGGATGGTTTCCATCCGTCCTTTGTCCAGGAAAGATTCTAGGAACAGGGGATCTTTCATCTTGGGCACGATCTTCGCCGCAATACTACCGCCGATGAAAATCCCGCCTGTGGACATGAAATTCAGCGCGCAGTTCCCCGTCTCCGCGCCGAACACGCTGACGAAGATCGACAAGGTCTGATCGCAGATCGCGGCCTTACCCTCCAATGCCATTTGCGAGATCAGCGCGGGAGGATCGGGCGCAGTGCTCAACTGCGCGCGCAACCATTCCGGTTCTTCGGCCTTGTGCGCATCCCGCAGAAAGTCGTAAATATTCTTGATCCCGGGCCCGGAAAGAATTCGCTCGCAACTGATGCGGCCATACTTCTTCTGCAGGTAGGCCAGCAGTTCCATCTGCAAGTCGTTCCTGGGCGCGAAGTCGGTGTGTCCTCCTTCGCAAGCAAAAGGATGGTGCCGGTAGCCATCCCAGTAAAGCCCCGCCATCCCGAGTCCGGTCTTGGCCGAGATGACGGCCCGGTTGCCTTCTGCCTCTTCCGCGCCTTCGCTCAAGGTGATGAAGTCTTTTGATTCCAGGGCATCGATTCCGTAAGCGTAAGCTTCGAGATCGTTGAGCAGTCCAACCGAATTCAGCCTGAGTTGTCTGGCCACTTCCCGCGCATCGATGACCCAGGGCAGGTTGGAAATCTTGCTTCGTCCCGCTCGCACTGGTCCGGCCACGCCGAGGCATGCGCTGTGAACGGGAATGCCTTCGGTTTTTACGAAGTCAGCAAGAATGCCGGATAACCCGTTGTGCTGCTGGCTCACGTAGTTTTTTTCCACCACACATTGCAGCCGGTTGCCTTCGGTCTCGAAAGCCGCCAGCCGGGTGCGTGTTGCACCGATCTCGCCTGCAAGAATCATTGTTTAATAAGAATCATGGTTCAATTCTCCTCCACTGGCGGCCGTCAAGTTCCAGCAGTTGATCCGCCTCCGCTGGTCCCCAGCTGCCGGATGCATAGTTCGGAAACTTCCGCGGCGGCAGCGCTTTCCACACGTCCAGTACCGGATCCACCACTCTCCAGCCGGCCTCGACCATATCGGCGCGCTGGAACAGAGTCGCGTCTCCGATCATGCAGTCATACAGCAAAACCTCGTAGCCGGTATAGGCGTCCGCTCCGAAATACTTGGTGTATTCAAAGCTCATGTCTACCGACCCAACGCGAAGCAGAGGCCCTGGAATCTTCGCCCCAAAGCTCAGCGAGATTGCTTCCACCGGCTGAATCTGGATGACCAGCGTGTTCGTATGCTCGTGAGATGGAGCGTTCCGAAAAAGCTCGAACGGCGTCCGTTTGAACTGGATGGCGATCTCGGTGTGGCGCTGCGTCATCCGCTTGCCCGTCCGGAAATAGAATGGCACTCCCGCCCACCGCCAGTTGTCGATGTTGAGCTTCAAAGCCACGAAGGTCTCGGTTCGCGATTCCGGAGAGACCCCTGGTTCCGAACGATATGCCGACACTTTTTCCCCACTCAGCAGTCCTGGGCCATACTGGCCGCGCACGCTGCGCTGCAAAACGTCGTCCGAGCTCAGCGGTTGAAACGAATGTAAGACTTTCGCCTGCTCATTGCGCACAGCGTCCGCCTGAAAAGATACCGGCGATTCCATCGCGGTTAGGCTGAGCAGCTGCATCACATGGTTGGGGACCATGTCGCGCAAGGTCCCCGCCGTGTCGAAGTAGCCGCCGCGCTGTTCCACGCCTACAGTTTCGGCATTTGTGATTTGCACGTGGTCAATGTAGCGCCGGTTCCAGATGGGCTCGAAAATGGCATTGTCGAACCGGAAGACCATGATGTTCTGCACCGTCTCTTTGCCCAGATAGTGATCGATGCGATAGATCTGATTTTCCTGCAGCACATTTTTGATGTCGCGGTTCAGCGCCTGGGCGGACTCCAGATCGTGTCCAAACGGCTTTTCGATGACCACCCGGCGCCAGCGTCCATTCTCCTGCCGCGAAAGCGCGGCTGCTCCCAACTGCTGCACAATCTGAGAAAAAAACCTGGGAGCCGTCGCCAGATAGAAAAGATAGTTGCCCTCCGTATGTTGCTCCACGTCAATCGCGACCAGCCGTTCCCGGAGTTTCGTAAACGTATCTGGATCGGCAAAGTCGCCGCGCTCGTAGAACAGCCGCTTCCGGAACCACTCCCGGGCGTCTGCCGAGTCAGTTCCGGCCGGCAGGAAACTGGTAACCTGGCTGCGAAAATCTTCCAGGCTCAAGTCGTCGACGGAAACGCCTAGCACCGCGAAGTTGTCGGGGAGCAGCCTTGCCTTTCCCAAATTAAAGAGCGCAGGCGCCAGCTTGCGCTTGGTCAAATCCCCAGCCGCGCCAAACAGCACGAACACACAAGGACCAGCCGCCCTCCCGGCGTGCCCGAGGTCATTCGCCAGATTGGCTTGCGTGATTGCGCCCATCTGCGTTTCTGCTTCTCGACTGATCGCCCATAGTAAATGACCGATGCCCGGGTTTCTAGGGGATACTGCAGAACGGCGCAGGGCCGTCCGTTCGAGCAAGGTTTAGCTAGAAGCTAGAAGCCAGAAGCTGAGAGCTGAGAACTGGCAACTGGCAACTGGCAACTGGGAACTGAGAACTGAGAACTGAGAACTGAGAACTGAGAACTGAGAACTGAGAACTGAGAACTGAGAACTGAGAACTGAGAACTGAGAACTGAGCACTGAGAACTGAGAACTGAGAACTGAGAACTGAGAACTGAGAACTGAGAACTGAGAACTGAGAACTGAGAACTGAGAACTGCACCATTGGCATTCCCGCCCGCAACTGTTTACCATGTCACCCGATGCCCCGCGAGACCGTGGTCGATTCCCGGCAGGAAATCCTGCGCACCGCCGCCCGGCTGTTCCAGCAGCGCGGCTACGACGCCACTTCCATGAACGACGTAGCCGCCGCGCTCAAGCTGAGCAAGGGCGGACTCTATCACCACTTTCAGAGCAAAGACGAAATCCTGTTCGAGATCATGAACCATGCTATGGAGATCACGCAGGAGCGCGTGCTCAATCCCGTGCGCGGCATCGCCGATCCCGAAGAGCGGCTGCGGGCGCTGATCCGCCTGCACATTGGAGTCGTGCTCAGCCCGCGTGATCGCGAGATTACAGTGATGCTGCACGAGAACCATCCGCTGCCACCGGCGTTGCGCAAACGCATCAACGCCCGCAAAAAGGACTACATTCACTTCCTCGAAAACCTGATGGCGGAGGTTCAGAGACAAGTTCAAAAAGAATCCAGCCGCCGCGTCAGCCCGCGCGCCGCTGCCTTTGCTCTGCTCGGCATGATCAACTGGATCTATCAGTGGTACAAGCCGGAGGGAGAACTGCAGGCGCAGAACCTGATCCCGCAATTCACCGACCTCATCTTCGGAGGAATCTTCGCGTGAGAATCCTGTGAAAGCCCTCTTCGCCAGCCTCCCAGAGATCGACCAACAGCGCGCCCAGAGCGGCAAACTGTACCGCGAGTTCCTGCGTGTACCGGCGATGAGCGCCGGACTCTACGTCCTGCCCGCCGGAGGAACCGACACGCAGAAGCCGCACCACGAAAACGAGATCTACTACGTAGTCCGCGGCCGCGCCCGCTTCCAGGCAGAGAAAGATGACCGCGAAGTTTCCGCGGGCAGCGTGATCTTTGTGGCAGCGGAAGTCGAGCACCGCTTCTACGACTTTACGGAAGAATTGGCGGTGTTGGTGTTCTTCGCGCCCGCCGAAAGTTAGCCTGCGCGCGGCTGAAGCCGCTGTTGAGTATTGATGGGGTTTTGTGGCGCGACTGGAAGTCGCGCCCTTTCAAAACTACTTCGCTGGCACCCAGTAAATCTCTTCTTTGATAGAAGTCTTGTCGAGGAAGCTGTGTCGCTTCAGGATCGCCTTGCTGTGCGCGATCATGTCGGGATGGCCGCAAAGATAGGCATGAGTGTTGCTCGCGTTGAGTCCCCACTGGTCGGCATATTTCCGCAGGATATCGTCGGCCCGGCCAGTCTCACCCGGCCAGTCAGCGTGATCCCAGGGCCGACTTATGGTCGGAACATATTTCAACCACGGCAATTCCTCGGCGAAGCGGGTCAACTCGTCTTTGTAGCCAAACTCCCACGGACGGCTGGCGCCATTGAGCAGATACAACTTGTGCGCACCGTCGAAACGGCCTTCCTTCCAGTCCTTGGAAAGCGTGCGGATGAAGCTGACGAACGGGGCGACACCTGTCACGGTGGACACAAGCAAATGATTCTTGCGCCCGTTTGTAGTCTCGAGCGTGAACCGTCCCTTAGGAGCTTTGCGCATCAGCAATTCGTCGCCCGGTTGCAGCTTGTGCAGGCGCGGAGTAAGCGCCCCATCGGGCACCAGTTCGAAGAAGAACTCCACCTGGTCTTCCGAAGGCGACGACGCAATCGAGTAAGGACGCTCGATGCGCTTCTCTCCCTCCTGCACTCCAAGCGTGGCGTATTGCCCCGGAAGAAAGTTGAAATGTTCTCCCAACTGGATGCGGACCATCCACAGGTCGGGAGCGAAGTCTATACGTTTGGCGATCCGCGCGTGGAAAAACTTGTCGTCTGGAATCGTCATCTCAAAACCTCACACCGATTTAGATGACCGAGTAACAGCAGAAGAATCGGGCGTGTAAAGTGGAGAGATAATACACGGCAGGATGCCAACTTTACAACCGAGCGGTCGTTCGAGTTATGGGAGCTAATCCACCACGGAGGCACTGAAACACAGAGAAAACAGAAGAGAACAAAGAACGATTATCGATTTTCTCCCGTCGCCGTGTCTCCGTGGTGAAGAGCTCTGGCGTCTACTTGCCCACGACCAAAACCACAAAGCTGTCGGGCAAAATCGTGCGCCGGGGATGCGGGTTGTCCGCCGTCGCGGCCGGTGGTGGCCCGAACTTCGCTGTCACCACAAACACATTGTGCGTTTTGGAGTCGAGCGCCAGCGTGCGCGCACCCTGTTGAGTCGGAACATTTTCCGCCACGCTGAATTTGGCGGGAGACTCCTCGTGCACAACGGTCAACACGCCCTCGCCGCAAGAAGCAAAAGCCAGTCCGGTCTCGTCATCGAATGCGGTTGCGTCCACGCCGTCACCGATCGCGGGCGTGGCCAGAACCTTGCCGGTGTCCGCATCCACCACGGCCATCATCTTGTTATTGCAGCCCACGAACAGGCGGCGATTCTTGCGGTCCATGGCGAGCCCGCTGGGTTCCTTGCAGGGCGCCAGAGGCCAACTCGACTTGACCGCCAGTTTGCTCGGGTCAATCACCGTCAACTCGCTCTTGTCTTCGATGTTGACGAACACCCCGCCCTTGCCGTCGCTGGCCGCGAACTCGGGCTTGCCGTCCAGACTGATTGTGCCCAGCACGGTGCCATTGGTGGCGTCGATGGCCGTCGAATCGTTGCTGCGGCCATTGAAGGTGAACACACGTTTGGTTGCAGGATCGTAAAGAATCGCATCCGGATTCTGTCCAACCTTCACTTTACTGCTGGTCGCCAGAGTCTTCAGATCGAAGATGCTGACCGTGTTTTCGCGGCCGTTGCTGGTAAACCCGCGTCCCAATGCCGGCGCGAGCGCGATGCCATGAACCCCCGGCGTGTCGGCGATGTCGCCGACCGTTTTGCCGGAGTCGAGATCGAGGACGATGACATGGGTTGCTCGCGAAATATAAAGACGGCGCGCGGCAGCATCGGCGGTCAAATAATCCCACCCACCATCACCGCCGACTTTGTAAGTGTTCACAACCTTATATCCCGGACCGGCCGCAGCCAAAGCCGCAGCGGCGACCAGCAGTGTGAGCGAGGCCGGCAACCAACGGCGCATAAAATTCTCCTTCATAAACATAGGTTCCTCCGCAAACTTTCTGGATCCACGGCGTTGCATCCCGCTGCCCTCCAAAAAATCCGGGCAGCCCCAATTTGCATCTAACCTCATTTGGGCGGGTCCAGAAGTAACTTTACCCTATTCCAGGCCGTCCCTAAACTCTTGCCTATGGATGTTTCTCGACCGAACGCGTCGGAGCAAGCGTCGCCGGAACCAGCGGTACCGCAAAAAGGGCCACCATCCGCAAACCTGCGGTGGCCTCACTTCGCGGCAATCGCGGCGGGGGTTGGGTTCGCGGTCCTCGTCTCCAGCGGTGGAGGCCCCGCAGCCCTCTGGGGAAGAACCATCGGCATGTTCACGCCGCAAGGAAAGTCTCAACCCTCAGCCAAATTTTCGGATCGAGATCTGGATCGCCAGAAGCCGCAGAAGCAAGCCGAGATCCTGCTTGAGCGCGCGGTGAGCCGCTCCGATGGAAGCAGAGCGCAGACGGAAGCCCAGATCGAGGCACACATCGATGCCTGGCGCGGCCACCTTCACTGGGATTCGCAACTCGGCGACCTGACCACGGTCGCACTCAATTCCAACGACCAGAGCGTGCGCGCGTCCGCCATCGAGGTCCAACTTGCGGCCTACGGACTCACCAAGACCGAGTCGAGTGTCGACGCGCTGGTGCGGCAGGCGGACTCCTCCGATCACGCACGAAAGATTTGGGCCCTGTGGACTCTGGGCCTGCTGGGCAACCGCGGGATTGAGACTGATCGCGTGGTTCAGGTCTTAGCCGCACACCTGAAGAATTCCGGCAAAGATTCCGGCAGGAATCGGGATCGGGATCGGGATGAAGACACGCGCCGTTGGGCCGTCGAGGGCCTGGCTTTGGTGGGAACGACTCCAACCATCGCGCCCCTGCTCGATGCCATGCACAATGATCCGTCCGCGATGGTTCGCGAACGTGCCGCCTGCGGCCTCGCGGAGTCCGGCATGTTGAGCCACGAACAGCGGCTCACTGCGGTGCCGCAACTGATCGACTACTCCGCCGACCCCGCCCTCGATGCTCAGACCCACGCCTGGGCTTTTCAGGCCCTGGCCGACATCACCAAGCAACGCCTGCCCAACGACTCCGCTGCTTGGCGAGCGTGGTACCAAACATCAGTGGCCAGTGGCCAGTGATTAGTGGCCAGTGTGGCCGCGCCATCCACTGGAACCCTCCCAAGCTCATTCACTGACCACCGACCACTGGCCACTGTTTTTTTACTCTGCCATCTTCGCCACGTGCACATCGAAGCCCGTCTTCGGCAGCAGCGACGTCAATGCGAATGCCTTGAATCCATCGCCGTTGACCTCGGTGTGACGGTAGACTCCCGGCTCGCTCTCAATCGTCTGCCTCCGTCCTTCCATGTCTCCCAGGAATGCCTCTGCCCGTGCCAGGCTTGCCTCGCCGCCTTTCGCGCGCGTCACCACCGCTTCTGAGGCATACGAGCGCACCAGCTTCGGCCAGTATTTTTCCAGCAGCTCCGTGCTGGCAAAAATATCGGACCAGATGATGTGCCCATTCACCGCTACCACCACCCCGACCGCCTTACGATCGCGCAGTTGCTTGATCAGACTTTCATAGTTCCGTTGGATAGGTGCGGCGATCTCGTCCACCTTCTCCTTCACGTCTTTGTTCTCCATCAGGCGAGCGTACGAACTAGTGGATTGAATCTCCTGTCTGCTCGCTGGCGGGGCTGCCCCCGAAACCTCGTATGCCATAGACGATTGTTGCCTTCTCACCTCCGCCCAAACCTGGTTCTGATCCTTGTCGCCCATGGCTTTGGCGCGCACCGAGGGCTGGGCCATCATCGTGCCGGGCACTGCCCCGTGAATCGGGCCTCCGTATGTCGCCCCGGATGTCCCAAACTGCGCGCTGGTCGCGACCCAGCGCCCGGGCTCCACGCAGAACACCCCAAGATCCACGGGATCGCTTTCCGGCGGGACGATGCGATCTTTTCCGATCACCCGGTCCTGCTTGCCTCCGGTCACAATCTCGCCAGCCAGAAGCAAGAGCGGACGCTTCGAGTTGTTGATCAGCACCAGCCGGTTCACTTCGGCGCTCTGGACCTGCGCCGCTGGCGTGGGCCGTCGTCGCATCAGTCCGCGAACATTTCCATACTCCGTCACAACTACCTCGCCCGATCGCAGCCCCTCGTCCAGCGTCATAAACTCGCCTGTAGCGTAGGACTTGGGAGCGACTATGGGAAACACGGTTAGACTTCCGTGCCGAATCGGCTCCAGCACCTTGTATCCGGAGGCAGAAGGCTGCTCCCCGGCATAGACTGGCCGCGGGTCCACGCTGATCATTCCGGCCGCGACCACCAATACCAGCAATCCCAAAAGCCCAAAAACGAATCTCTGGCGCATAGCTCTCCTCCCCCGTGCGGGCGGTGCGCCCCGGTCCCAGGAGGCTGTAATGTTCAGCTCCACGGGGCCCACCAAAAAGCCCGCACTGCCCATCTCGAGTCCCCGGAAGAACGAAAAAGAAGTCAGGCCTTGCGGCTAAAATTAACCTTGCCAGCGTCTAATAATTGGTAGCATCGAAGTCAGGCTCGTCGTACTCTCTTCTCTTCTACATGCGCGCCACCAAACCGATCTCCGCTTCGGTGCAATCGGCAGTCGCCGATCTGCTGGCGGAGCTTCACACCAAGAGCGGCTGCGAGAAGATCGGTCTGGCCCGCGAATCTTTCGCCGCGATTCTGTGTGACGTAGCTACGAAGTATCTGCCCGCCGGGGGCACCGAAGCGGGGGCGCGCACTTTTTTGCTGACGTTGCGCATTGAAGAGCTCGCACTCGCGCGAGCCTGCGCCGCGGGCAACAATTCCGCCTGGGAACTTTTCCTCACGCGCTACCGCGAAAAGCTTTATCAGTCGGCCCTGCGCATCGCGCGCGAGGACTCAGCCGCGCGCGACCTGGCCGACAGCCTCTATGCCGAGCTCTACGGCACAACGACGCGCGACGGTGAACGGATTTCCAGGCTCGCCTCTTTCACGGGGCGGGGATCGCTCGAAGGCTGGCTGCGCACTGTGCTGGCGCAGGAATTTGTGAATCGCTACCGCCGCACCAAACGTCTGGTAAGCCTCGACGAAGAAAGCGAAGACGGCGCGCAGTTCGCCGCCCCCGATCCGGAGCCCCTTCTGTCCGCCGACTCGCGCCTGGCATCGGTGACCGACGCGGCCCTGGCCTCGCTCTCCAGCGAAGACCGCATGGTGCTGGCGGCGTATTATCTCGACGGCTGCACGCTGGCCGAAATCGCCCGCATGCTGGGCGTGCACGAATCCACCATCAGCCGCAAGGTGGACAAGCTGGCTAAGTCGTTGCGCAAGAAAATCCTGGCTGGCATGATCCAACAAGGCATGGCCCGCCGCCAGGCCGAAGAGGCCCTGGAAGTGGATGTGCGCGACCTGCAGGTGGATATTCGCCGCAGCCTGGCGCAAGATTCCCCGGCAGCAGCGTTCTCAGAGAAGGAAGTGCGGGTCAGAACTCGTGAAGGCTCCGGATAGGCTTTTTTCGTGACAAGGCGGAGCTACGGGTTTTAGGAGTTGGAAGCCGGAAGCTACAAATGCAGAACGTTCCCAAAGTCGTTCTAGAGCGGTTGCGGTCAGCAGCGGCGGAACCGCATCCTGACGCTGATCTGCTCACTGCCTTCGCCGAGCGTTCTCTGGCCGGCCGCGAGCGGGAGCAGGTAGTAGAGCACCTCGCCCGCTGCGGCGATTGCCGCGATGTTGTAGCGCTCGCGCTGCCCGCCCAAATCGAGTTACCGATGCCGGTGGTTAGCCGCGCGAACTGGTTTCGCTGGCCGGTTTTGCGCTGGGCCGCGGTGGCTGCGGGCGTGGTGCTGATCGCTTCGATTGGAACCGTGCATTACCGCGGTCAGCACTCCAGCGAGTTGGCTTCGAATGTCTTCAGCGAGAAACAAGCGATCAGCGCCCCCGCGCAAAGTTCCCAGCGATCTTCGCAGGTGGCTGTTCCTAAAGCCGGGATGCGGAAAGATGTGTTGGCCGCGCCCCGCGCCCAGATCGCATTGGCCGAGAAGAAAGCTGCTCCGCCTGCGGGTGCAGTCTTCCACGGCCGCGCTTATTCGGCAGGCGCGAGCGGCGGAGGTTCTGCTGGTGCTGCGTTAGGCGGCTCCGTCAACGGGCTCATCGCCACGCCGCGCCGCGACTTGGCTTTTGCGCCTGCCCCGCAGAGCCCCACGCCCGCGGCGACCGCAAAGCAAGACGCATCTCCCGGAGCGACCCGGCAGACTGTTGAAGTCTCGGGCGCTTCGCAGATGGCCGAAGTGCAATCGGAAGTAGTGCAAGTTGGAACGCCAACCGCCACGCAAAACCGGATTCAGGACCAAGCGGTTCAGAACGAACCGGCGGAGCAGTCGTCAGCCGACCAGTGGGAATCGGTGGGGAAAGCAAAACCTGCATTGGCGCAGGCGTCCCCTGCCATGGGATCAGCCCCTTTGCAGGGCGCCAATTCCAGTCTCATGAAAAGTCTGGGGACTCTGCGCTGGACGATTAGTTCCACGGGCGCATTGCAGCGTTCCCTCGACGGAGGCAACACCTGGCTGGATGTGAACGTCGCGGTGGATAACTCCGCCGTGGATGAATCGGTGAGCGCCAATCTAATGCGCCGGGCCGAAGCTAAGGCCGAAACTAAGGCCGAAACTAAGGCCTCCGCGAAGTCCAGGGCGGCGAGTTACGGCGCGCCGCCCGCTGTGAAGTCCGCGGACGCGGCGCCAGCACCCTCAGCGAGCACGATCTTCCGCGCCCTTTCCGTATCTTCCAATGCGGCCGAGGTCTGGGCCGGAGGTTCAGGTGGCGCCCTGTATCACACCGTGGATGGCGGCAATCGCTGGTCCCGTGTGGTTCCGTCCGCTGCCGGTATCGTTCTTGCCGGCGACATTATCAGCATTCAGTTTTCTGACCCGCGGAGTGGCTCCGTGACCACCTCGAACGCCGAAGTCTGGACCACCGTCGACGACGGCCAAACCTGGCACAGGCAGCAGTAACTTCCGACGGCTTCAGCCCGTGAGGTGGTGCCGAATCAGCACTCGCTCATAGGCGGGAAAAGCCGATTACCAAAGTGACGTTTACACTAAATGAGGAGTTCATTAATATCCATTTCGTGGTTTGGCAGTTCTGGGGGAGGGCTGCCGAGGCGTCTTGGACTGAAAAGTCTAAGGCGCTTTTTTATTGCCCGGCTTTGCCATCCAGAACTTCGCGGATTCTCGTGGCGAGACCTGAAGGTGTAAAGGGCTTCTGCAGGAAAACCACGTCCGTACCCTGCACTCCCGGGCGGGCGATCGCTTTGTCGGTGTAGCCCGACATGTAGATTACCTTCATCTCGTTGCGTTGCTGACCCAGGCGCCGCGCCAGTTCCCACCCATCAATCCCCGGCATCACCACGTCGGTCAGCAGCAGGTCGATTTTCCCCTGATGTTGCGAGCACAATCGTTCCGCTTGGGCGGCGTCGGTGGCGGCCAGCACCTTGTACCCGCTTGCAGCCAGAGTCGTTTCCGCCGCCTGACGCAACTCCCGATCATCCTCAACGAGGAGAATCGTCTGCGTGGGTGGTTTGGCGCCGGGACTTGCGGCTGAGATCGCAGACTGGAGTTGCTCCCGTGCTTCCTCCGCCGGAGCATCCACTCGCGGCAGGTAGGTCTTGAACGTTGTTCCCCGACCCGGCTCGCTGTAGACCCAGATGTAACCCCCGCTCTGCTTCACGATGCCGTAGACCATGGAAAGTCCCAGCCCGGTTCCTTTGCCGGGATCTTTTGTCGTGAAGAACGGTTCGAAGATTTTCGCCTGAGTGTCAGCGTCCATTCCAGTCCCGGTGTCGCTGACCGCGACCATTACGTAACGGCCAGGTTCGACGGAGAAATGCTTCTGGCTGTAACTCTCGTCCAGCAATACGTTGGCGGTTTCCAGGGTTAGCTTGCCGCCTTTGGGCATGGCATCCCGGGCATTGATCGCGAGGTTGAGGATTACCTGCTCGATCTGGCCGCGGTCCGCTTTGACGGACCCCAAATCGCGTGCGGTTACTACGGCGATCTCGATATCCTCACTGATCATCCGCCGCAACATCTTGTGCAGATCGCCAACCACCCGGTTCAGGTTCAGCACTTGCGGTTGCAGGAACTGCTTTCGGCTGAAGGCCAGTAACTGGTGCGTAAGCGAGGCAGCCCGCTCGGCCGCTTCCTGGATTCCTGCCACTTCCCGTACCAGTTCCGGATCACTCCCGGCTCGTTTTTGCAACCGGCTGCAGTAGGCAAAGATCACCGTCAGCAGGTTATTGAAGTCGTGCGCAATTCCTCCCGCCAGTCGGCCGATGGCCTCGATTTTCTGCGCCTGCAGTAACTGTTCCTGCAGTTGATTGCGTTCCTGACCGAGCTTGATGAGTTGTTGCCCAACTACATAGGCCACCGCCACTCCCAGCCCGGTCGTGAAACAGATGGTGATAAGGTGCGAGGCCCAGAGCGTGATGTGTGGGAAGAGAAGTTGCTTGGAGGTTTCAAAGCACAGCATCAGTCCGGCGGTTGCGGCCGCCACCCTGACCAACATGCCTTTCAACTTTATGTTTCGAGCACGCTCCTGCAAAACTCTGGACGTGTTCATCCTCCCGGCCGCCTCCAATCGAACATCGTCAAGTCGGCCCGACGAGGCAATGGACCTGGCCAGCGCGTCCTCGGGCGAAATTGACCAGACCCAAGTCTCCGTTCCGCAAATTAGCGGAAGTGTGCTCCCAGTCGTTCACCTTGTCAACGTGGAATCGGTTGTTGACATGAAAGAGAGCAAGCTCATCTTGGCCCGGGCCCGCGTTCTTACTTCGAGCACGCTGAACAGTATCCGCCAATCTCCAATCGCGACACCACAATCCGGAACCGGCAGTCTTTCTCCACCTGCCCCTTCAGCTTCTCGAAAATGTCGCTGACGAATTCCATGATCTTGCCGCAACGCAGGCAGGCCATGTGGATGTGGTCCCGGTTCAGCCTGCGTTCGTAGTAATGTCCCTCGCCGTGGATGTGCATCAGGTCGAGCTCGTCAATCAGCCCGTGCCGCTTCAGCAGCTGCAACGTCCGATACACCGTGCTGCGATCCACGCTGGCATCCAGCCGCTGCGCCTTGCGCAGCAGCTGAGTCGCGTCCAGGTGTTTGTTGGCCGTCTCCATCACTCGTAGAATCGCCCTCCGCTGCTGGGTCATGCGGATTCCGCGGTCGGCAAAGTGAGCCTGCAGCCGGCCCGGCATTTCAGTCTGGGGTAGTGGCATGGAACGGTTCCTCTCTGTCGCAACTGGTCGCAACCGCGCTGCGACGGAATTTTTCCGCCGGCTCTTGACGGTCGCAAGAAACATCCGTCAAGATGAATGTACCTTACATGCGACTGAGTTGCAACTGGAGTCATTGTAAGCCGCACCATGATCAATTCGCCATTCCCGAAGATCGGATTTCTTCTCTCTATTCTTGTCCTGGCCGCATTCGCTCTGCCCGCCCAGGCGCAGGAGAGCCCCTACATCGTCGCCTACGACCACTACCTCGAGGAACCCGGCAGCCTCGAAGTCGAGTACTTCTCAACCTTTGCCACGCAGCGCAACGGCAACGACTTTCACGCCTTCTGGGCCGAGTTCGAGTACGGAGCCACCGCCTGGTGGACCACCGAACTCTACCTCGACGGACAGACCACCTTCAACGACAGCACCATCTTTACCGGCTTTCGCTGGGAGAACCGCCTCCGCCTGCTCCAGCAGGAGCATTTCATCAATCCCGTCTTCTACTTCGAATACGAGCAAATCAACGGCGCTGACAAGATCATGAAGGAAGTCGAAGGTCACGACGTCGAATCCGACCACGCCGTCCCCAACGCCCTCGCCCGCAGGGAGCACAATCATGAACTGGAATTCAAGTTGCTCCTTTCTAAGACTTTCAAAGGTTGGAACGTCGCCGAAAACACTCTTGCCGCCAAGAACGTCACGGGCGGCCATCCCTGGGAGTTCGGCTACGCCCTCGGCGCAAGTCGCCCGTTAGCGTTGAAGGCCTCCGCCAACCGGTGCAGTTTCTGCCGCGAGAATTTCATCGCCGGCGTCGAAATGTACGGCGCCCTCGGCGACCGCCACAGCTTCGGTTTGCATGACACCTCGCATTACCTCGCGCCGGTGGTCGCCTGGAACTTACCTTCGGGCTGGACCCTGCGCCTGTCGCCGGGTTTCGGCTTGAACGACAACAGCCACCGTTTTCTGCTGCGCTGGGGCGTCGCGCGTGAGTTCTCCGGCTTCGGCGCAACTCTCGGCCGTCTTCTCGGAGGCCGCAAGCAATGACAGAGATAAAGGCCAAAACGACAGCAAGGATTCTGATGATTACCGCCGCGCTACCCTTCGTACTTGCCGGTCATATCCTCTCCGCCCAGAAAGAAAACTCAGCGTCCGCCACTAAAGACAACTCCGTTTACGCCGAACTGGCGAAAGCTCCGAAGAAGGCGGCCGCGCGTCGCAACCCACTGGAACGCGACCCCGATGCCGCGTCCGTGGGCCGGAAGCTTTTTGAGCGGCACTGTGCCGAGTGCCACGGCGAAGATGCAGAAGGCGGCCGCAAGGCCCCGAGTTTGCGCGCCGAGGAAGTGCGGCAGGCCACGCCCGGCACGCTCTTCTGGATCCTCACCAACGGAGTGGTCCGCCGTGGCATGCCTGTGTGGTCCAAGCTGCCGGAACCGCAGCGCTGGCAGCTCGTGAGCTATCTCAAGTCGCTCCCTCCCGCCGAAAAGTCTCCCCAGTGACCAAGGGTCGTTTTTGCGACCTTCGCCGCTCCCCGGGCATCAAACCGAAGTGCGATAATGAGTGTGCCCCTAACAGGGCAAGCATTGATACGATACAGATCGCTGGGCCCGGCTACGACTGCTCGTTGTTTCCGAAACATGGGAGCGTCCGCCGAACAACGCGACGTTACAACGAGGAGAAAGATATATGGCAGGAAATGGAATTGTCGAAGTCACGGACGCAAACTTCGACCAGGATGTTTTGAAATCAGATAAGCCCGTGCTGGTGGACTTCTGGGCGACGTGGTGCGGCCCCTGCCGCGCCATCGCTCCCATCGTCGAGGAACTTGCCAAGGACTATCAAGGCAAGATCAAGATCGGCAAGATGGACGTCGACTCCAACAGCTCCACCCCCATGCGCTACAAGGTCACCGGCATTCCCACGCTGCTGGTCTTCAAGGGGGGACAGGTGGTCGAGCAAATCGTCGGCTACAGGCCCAAGGAAGCCATCGCGCAGGCACTTGACCGGCACATTGTGTAAGGCAGCTTCTAGCTGGTAGCTTCTAGCTTAGGACCATCAAACGCACGCGGCCCTTATGAGTCGCGTGCGTTTTGCCCTTCTTGCCGATCTTGGTCGGTTGGATTCGATAAAGCCAGCCCCCGGAAGCGCCTCCTTCAGGGCGTTTCCGGCAGCGTGTAGTCGAACTCGTACGAGTGCTTCCCGGCGTCGATCTTGATGGCCAGCGTTCCGGTAATTCCTTCCAGTTGGCCAGTGCCGGAGTCCGGCACAACCGTGACGCTTAGTTGCGGGGTGCCCCGCGTCATGGTGCCGCTGTGCTGCAGGACGAAGGTGCCAGTGCGTCCCTTCAGCGTTCCCGTCACTCGCTCCATCGCCACGTATCCCCCTGAACCCTTCACGATAGTGGCGGACGAGGCGAGCATAAATCCTTTGCTGGTTCCTTCCAGGTCGCCGTGAAACTGCTTATCGATCGACATCCTGCCAAAGCCGGTATCGTCCCCGTCTACTGCCTGCGGCGTCAGCTTCACGTCAAACGTTCCACTCGCATGACTCGTCACAACTTTCTCCTTCGCGGGCGCAGTGTGCGCCGCCGGTTGATTCTGCGCGCGTCCCAGAGCGACGAGCCCCAGGCACAAGAAGATCCCAGCAGTCACTTGAACTAAGGGTCGATGTTGTCGTTGCATAGTTGATTGAGAACCTCAAGGATTGTCTTCGCGCCCTTCGCGGTTAAGAGCTTTTGGGCTTAAGCTAGAAGCTAGTAGCTAGAAGCGTCTCTAGTACTTCCGCAGCACCCCAATCACCCGCCCCTGCACTTCCACCGACGCGGCGGGCACGATGATCGGCTTCATGGTCGCGTTCGAGGGTTGCAGGCGGATGTTGTCTCCTTCGCGGTAGAAGCGCTTCAGCGTGGCGTCATCTTTATTCACGAGCGCGACCACGATGTCGCCGTTGTGCGCCGTCTTCAGCTTCTCGACCATCACATAGTCGCCGTCGAGGATGGCCTCGTCCTGCATGGAATCGCCGCGGACTTCGAGCACAAACACCTCTTTCGAGCGCACGAAGTCGGCGAGCGAGATGGTCTCCGGGTTCTCGACGGCTTCGATGGGCTGGCCGGCGGCAATGCGCCCCAGCAGCGGCAGCACCAGGCCGGTGTTCACGCTCATGGCCTGCTTGAGGCGTCCCTTGGGCGGGAGGAGGTCGATGGAGCGGCTGCGGTTATAGTCGCGGGTAAGCAGTCCCTTCTTCTCGAGGTTGGTGATGTGCTTGTGCACCGTGGCCAGCGAGCTCAGATCGAGCCCGTCGCCGATCTCTTCAAACGACGGAGAGTAGCCATGCTCCGCCACGAAGCGGGAGATGAAGTCGTAGACTTCGCGCTGCCTGCGTGTAATCGCCATGGGGGTATTGTTGGCGAAGGGAAGGCGAAATGTCAAGAAGAATCAGCCGTTAGCCGTTCGCCATTAGCTCAGGACCACGTGGAACGGACACTCCTGTCCGTGCTCTTGAACTTTTCTCGCTGCAAGGCAGCGGCGCCCACTTCTCGCAAAGGAACGTGAGAAATGGCGCACCCAGGTTTCGGTAACTCCGAAGACAAGTAAGTAACTCCGAAGTATCGCGCACTAATCATCTACTAACTAACTCACTCGCATACTCGGCCAGCGGCCTATAGACTTATTTACATTGACAGTAGCTCGGGCGTGTGGCAGAGTACTGCGCAACCTGTCCGGAGGTGCTGTATGCGACATTGGGCCCTCCTGCTTCTAATCCTGATTGTGCTGGCTGGCATCGGATGGTTTGGTTACAGCTACTACAACCGCCGGGCTTTACTCTCCAATAACCCGCTTCCTTCGCCATCGCAAAGTGGGACGATCACATTTGCCGGACCGACTCCCGCGCATTCGTTTCATGTGGAGGGGGAAAACATTCTGGCGCGGACCGTATTCGAAACCGATGCGCCGTCCAACTCGCACGTGGAGATTCGCGACTACATGTTCCCGCCCAACGCCAAGTCCAAGCTGGCCGCGCTTCCTGGCGCCGCTGTGCTTGACGTTTATTCGGGAGAAGGAACGTTGTCGGTGGGCGAGCAGGACGCGGCGGGCGAGCATCTGGCTCCGGCCGCGGTGAAGTCGCTTCCCGCTGGCCAGACCCTGGTCATTGACAATAAGGGTGCGCTGCCATTCGTGGTGCGCGTGTACGTCTTTGAGGCAAAGTGATGAACACACGGCCGATGTTCTTTGCATTCGTTCTGGGCGCAACCGTGCTGCTTTCCAGCTGCGAGCGCGATTGGCCCAGCTACCGCTACGACCAGCACCGCTCCGGCCATCAGGAATGGGCCGGTCCCTTGTCCGATCCCGACGATGTGTCGAAGCTGAAAGTGGAATGGACCTGGCCTTCCACGGGGAGCGAAGGGGGATTCTTCCGATCTTCGCCGGTCGTCTTTGAGCGTCGCGTGTTTATCGGAAGCTCGAGCGGCTTCTTCTACGCCCTTGATGCCAAGACCGGGAACAAACTCTGGCAGTATCCCGATCCCGGACCCGCGCTGCTAGGCACCTGCACGTTCGGAAATTACGGAATTCAGTCCAGTGCCACGAGCGCCCGCATTCACGACGAGGAAGCGGTGATCTTCGGCGCGCCCGACCCAAGTCCTTCCGTGGACGGCGGCTTGGGCAGCGCCCGACTATGGGCGCTTAACGTGCATACCGGCAAACTGATCTGGTCGAGCGATGTTGTGGCGCATGTGAATGGAACCTGCACTTTCGGCAGCATGACCGAACTCCACGAGCGCATCGCCTATTCCTCACCCCTTGTACACGAGGACAAGGTGTACGTGGGAGTTCACGATTATGGCGACGACCCCATTCAGAACGGAAAGGTGATCGCCGTCGATTTGCAGACCGGCCATATCGATCCCGCCTTCACCTATGTGTCCACGAGCACGCGCGGCGGCGGGGTATGGAATTCTCCGGCGGCCGACGAGAAGGGCATTTACTTCACCACCGGCAACACGCGCAATTGGAACGGGGGCAGCCAACCCGAACCCCCCATTAACAACGGCCTTAGCATGGTGCGGGTGAACCGCCACACCGGCGCGGTCGATTGGAAGTTCCAGCCCGTGCCCTACAATCTGGATGACGATCCCGACTGGTCGGCGGGTGCCGCGGTGATGCACTCGACTTGCGGCGACCTGGTGGAATCAGTACAGAAGGATGGTTGGACGTACGCCGTGAATGCCAGTACCGGAAGCTGCCGCTGGCAGTATCCTCCCACCAATGAACCCAGCTGCGCTTTTCCTCCCGGCGGTCCGCATGTTCACGGCGATACCCATTACAAGCGGCCGGGAGCGACTTGGGGAGACGTTTTGATCATCAATGCTGGCGGCTGGGGCATCGCCACGCCCGGCGTGCCATCACCCGATTGCGGGGTTTCAGGAACCAACGCCTGCACTGCCGGTTATGCTCGTCTTCACGCTCTCAACTCTTGCACTCCCGATCCTCAGCGTGCCCGTTGGATTCTCGACGTGCCCAATGCAACCCCGGGCAATGGTTATGGAATCGGAGCGCCGACTGTTACGGGAGGCATTGTGTACGTGACCACCGACCAGGGGCACGTGGTGGCCATTGCCGATCCCGCGCTGCGGCCGCCGGCGGGGTTCCAGTGCACCAACGAATTCATCAATCCATCCACAGGCCCCCTGTGGCCCGCGCTCTGCGTGGCCTTCGGATTCCAACTCGTGCCCACGCCGCAAGTGCTGGCCAACGTCGCTCTGCCGGACGGTGCCGACGCCGCTGGCTTGCGCAACGAACCGGCCATCACGCGCGATCGGCTCTTCGCGGCCACGGGCGGCGGCCACGTGTACGCGCTGTCAACTCATTAGGAGAGATTTCGATGCTCAACCCGAGTCGCAAACTTTTGCTCGCGCTGTCTGTAGTTGCGCTTTGCAGTTTGTCTGCCAGCCTGCACCTATCCCGGGCTGCAGCCCAGCAGAAAACGCAAGCCCATGCAGGCAACGCAGCGGAGGCGCCGGAAATCGCCACACGCTTTTCCGAGGTAGTGCGGGCCAGGAATGCCAAGGGAGCGGCCGTCCCGCTCAAAGTCGAGATCAAGGAATGGAACGTAACTCGCTACGATCGAGGTGCGGAAATATCCGACCAGGGCTTTTACATTGTCCATCTGCTCTCAGGCCAGGTCACCACGGAAATCGCCGGCAAGACTACAGCACGCAATACCGGTGACTTCTGGACCGTGGAGAAAGGTCAGCACATGGCAATTTCGCTGAAGCGCCCACAGGAGCAGGCGCGGCTGCAAACCATTGCCGTGAATCCGGGCCACTAGGCGCTGTGGGCAAAGACTCCGATTCAGAGCATTTCTCCCGTGCGGCTTGAGCCGTGGCTTTCCTTCCCACGCTGTAGTTTCCACAGGGTTCGCCACCGACCTCCGCCGCTGAAGATGTCAATATCCACAACCACCCTGTGACATCTAACCTTGCCTCCTACTCCGAATCGGCTCATCATGGTCGAGGCGAAGGCAGTCTAGGCAAATCGGACGACAACGGCGCTAACTCCTTTGTTGTCAATATTTTAGCCTCTAACTCCTTGGCCCTCAAGATTTTGCAGACACTTTTTGCGAGACGCGCGTCCAGTAAGCCTTTCCGAGGTATGGGGGGAGGGGGGATATCTTGAAGGTTAATAGTTTTTCCCACTTCGGTCCCACCATTCAGCCGATCACTCGCAAGTTTATCTAGGGCCAGAAATCCACAGCCCATATTTGCACGTTTCTACCGACCTCGTACTTCAACTAATTGGCTTTTTGAGGTAGGCTTATGCCGCTTCTTTAAGGAGGCTTCTATGGCACAGAACACTCCGGTGGAGATGGTGCGGCACGCTTCGACGACTTCCATTTTGTGGGGAGTTTTGCTGATTGTGTTTGGCATGGTGGCGATCGGTTCGCCATTTCTTGCCGCAGCGGCGGTTAACGCGCTGGTGGCGTGGCTGATAATTTTGGCGGGCGTCGTCCACCTGATGCTGGCTTTTCGCGTACATGGCGCGGGGAGCATGATCTGGAAAGTGTTGGTCGGGATCGCATATTTGTGCTTCGGCGGGTACTTGATCCTGCATCCCCTGATCGGTGTGGCGTCGCTTACGTTGCTGCTGGCATCGCTGTTTCTGCTGGAAGGCATCCTGAACATCGTGCTGTATGTGAAGATGCGTCCGATTCATGGATCGAGCTGGATGCTGGTGGATGGGATCATTACGCTGCTGCTGGGGCTGATGATCTACATGCAATGGCCGTCGAGTTCGGCCTGGGCGATCGGCACGCTGGTGGGCGTGAGCCTGATCTTCAGCGGGGTGGCGCGAGTGATGATGTCGTTTGCCGTGCGCAAGGCCACGGATACGGTGTCTTCGATGGCGGCCTAGCGGGCAGTCCTCAGTTCTCAGTGCTCGGTTCTCAGTTTCTGGTCGAAGGGACGTTCTCCGGGAACTGTGAACTTGATTTATGTCTGGCGGAAGGCTGGAGGAAGAGGAAATGGGAGGACTGATTCCGTTAGGGGACGCATCGCGGCGGCCGGTACGCATTCCCGCCGTCACGATCGTCATCATCCTGGTGAATGCCTTCGTGTTTGTGCTGGAGCTGATGGGTGGCGAGGCATTTGTGACCCAGTGGTCCGCGATTCCCGCCGAAATTACTTCCGGGCATCACGGGATCACGATTCTGACGGCGATGTTCATGCACGCCAGCTGGTCGCACATCATCGGGAACATGGTCTTCTTATGGGCCTTTGGTCCTGAGATGGAAGACGCGATGGGGCGATGGCGCTATCTCATTTTCTACCTGGTGGGCGGACTGGTGGCTATGCTGGCCCAGGTCGGAGCCAGCCCGCACTCCACCGTGCCCAACCTGGGGGCGAGCGGCGCCATTGCGGCGGTGATGGGCGGGTTTCTGGTTACGTACCCTCGCGACCGGATTCGCTCGATTTTGGTGATCTTTATATTTGTGAAGATCACGTTCATTCCGGCCGCGCTGCTGATTGGCTTCTGGTTCCTCACCCAGCTTTTCAACGCGGGTCAGGTGGCGCGCGCCCAGACCGGCGGAGTGGCTTACCTGGCGCACGTCGGCGGCTTTATCTTTGGGGCGGTCACGGCGCGGTTGTTTGAGAGCGCGGCAGCGCGGTCTGCCGCTTCCACTCGTTAGAGACCGGGCTGCTAGGAACTGTCAAGGCCGGCGTCAAAGTCAGAGTCAAAAGCAGCGGGCGGCTGTCCCCACACAGGCCGTGACAAAGCCATCCGAAACTTCCTTTAGACTCGTAACTCTAATATTGGGAATGGCGGTGATTGAGGTCGGAGGGATTATGTCCAGAGTTTCGGTTCGGGTTTACACGAGAATGTTTGCCATGATTTTGACGATGGTAGCGGGGACGGTTGCCTGCCAGGCCGGGAATGCGGGGCCAGTGCCGGCGCCGGCGGTGGATGAGACGAGGGCTGCGGCTTCGGCGAAGCAGACGGCGGTGGTGGCTGGGGGATGCTTCTGGGGAATCCAGGCGGTGTTTCAGCATGTGAAGGGCGTGCTCACGGCGACCTCGGGATACTCGGGCGGGTCGGTGAAGAATCCCGACTATGAGGCGGTGAGCAGCGGGCGGACCGGGCATGCGGAGTCGGTGCAGATTGTTTACGATCCGTCGCAGGTTACTTACGGCGAGTTGTTGCGCGTGTTCTTCTCGGTGGCGCTCGATCCGACGGAGGTGAACCGGCAGGGTTCGGATGAAGGGACGCAGTACCGGTCGGTGATTTTCTATGGGAATGACGAGCAGAAGAAGATTGCCGAAGCTTACATTGCGCAGCTCGATCAGAGCAAAGTGTTCCGGCGGAAGATTGCGACGCAGGTGACGGCGCTGCAGGCGTTTTATCCGGCGGAGGCTTATCACCAGAATTATGCGACGCTGCATCCGAACCAGCCCTACATTGTTTATAACGATGCGCCGAAGTTGGCGAACTTGCGGAAGGAATTTCCGGAGATGTATAGCGGGAAGTAGAAGCGGGCTAAGCGCGCTAGTATTGGGTCGCAAAGAACGCGACCCTTCGCGCAGCCCGCCCAGATCCTTCGCGAGACAAAAAGCGTCTCGCTCAGGATGACAACCGAGGTGGAGGAAGAGATGTTTCAATCGGATCGCGAACAAGAAAGCGGAACCGGTGGTCAGCCGGATCTGCGGCGGCGTGTGTTTCTGGCCAGCATGGGCGCGGCGCTCGGCGGAGCGCTGTTGTGGCGGTGGCGCAAGCCCTACGTGGTTGCGGTAGCGGCGAAGGCGGAGCCGGGGGAAGTGACGATTGTGCAATTCTCCGATGACGGCAAGCGGTTAGCGAAGGTGAAGATTGCGAAGGTGGTGAAGACGGAGGAGGAATGGCGGAAGCAGCTTCCCCCAGGCGTTTTCGAGATTACGCGGCACGCCGATACCGAGTTTGCCTACAGCGGCGCGCTTTTGAAAGTGCACGACAAGGGAATCTTCCGCTGCATCTGCTGTGACAATGCGCTGTTCAGTTCCTCGACGAAGTTTGAGTCTGGAACGGGCTGGCCGAGCTTTTGGGCGCCCATCGCTCAGGAAAACGTGCGGGAGATCCGCGATGTCTCGCTGGGTATGGAACGGGTTGCGGTTTCGTGCAAGGAGTGCGATTCACACCTGGGCCACGTGTTCAACGACGGTCCGCAGCCGACGGGGCTGCGGTATTGCATGAACTCGGCGTCGCTGCGGTTTGTGAAATCGGCGTAGGACGCAGGTTGTGGCTGTGTGCCTGCAAAAAAAATGGAGGACGGGCGATGTGCCCGTCTCTCCATCTTCTGTGGTTCAACCTGCTTGAGTTAGTGGAGGTTAGTGCCTGTCGCCGTCGTGATCGACGCCGCCTGTGCTTTTCAGCTTCACGGTGTCGGATGGTAGCGGATTGCTTCTCTGTGGCTGAGGTTTGGGGGCTGCCGGTTTCGCGGCTTCGCTGGCTTGGCTGGTGTGACTGCTGATTGGGTTCACCATATGAACATAAGATCGACTGAGAGCCGGTGGGCTTTAGGGAATCGGTGTGGGATTGGTGATCTTTGGTAAGGGTTACCAGGGCCGTGTCATAAAATCCCCGGGAGTTGGGGCGAGGATCTCAGGGCTAAAGCCCGAATTCCAAGGCATCTGAACCGGCACGGCTGAAGAGGTTGCGGAAAACTCGCGGCGGATACGAAAAGCGACCACGGGGGCTGAAGCCCGGACTGATTTGAAGCCTTTCCGCGGCGCTGAAAGCGCCGCTCTTCCACGTCACAGAACACACTTGTGAGTTTTTCCGCAGCCTCTGAAGCCGTGCGCTCCCTTGCCTGGTAGCGGGAACACCCCGCAGACCTTCGCTCCGCTGGACGGGCGAGTCGCCCGTCCCCACACGCGCCGTCCCACGCGATCAGGCGCCGGTTACGAAGAACTGTTCGTCCGGCTTTCTTTCGGGTTTGTTGGGAGCCACGTCGGCGGTGACGTCTTGCACGAACTCGCGGCGGCGTTCCGGGCCTTTGCGGTCAATCACGCGCACGCGGCGGGCGGGGAAGGTGCTGGGTTCGAGGCTGAGGATGCGGCCATCGCGTACTTGTATGTGCGCGCGGAACCAATCGGTGCGGAACATTCGCCCCGCGGCGTAAAAGGTCATGGAGGCCGCGATCGGGCCTTCGAATTCTTTTCCGGTGCAAGCCAGGATGCGCTTGCCCATTTCTTCTGTCCACGTCGTGCCGCCGACCAACGGGTCATTCAGGCGGCAGCGCTCGAAGGGGACGGCGTGCGAGAGCTTGCGCAACTGTAACAGTTGTAGCAGAACGGAACTCTTGGCCAGGTTGGTGACGATGACCCGGGCTTCGGTGGCGGATATGCGCTCGAGTTTGATGTGGAGATCGGGCGTCCATTCACGCTCAAATTCTTCGCGGGCCAGGGCCAGGCCTTTGTCGGTGGCCTCCACATAACGCAGGGTCGCGCGGGCCAGAATCACGCTGAAGAAGCAGGTCAACACGGTTGCGATGACGGGAATGTAGCTGACGAATGTGCTAAACGAAATGTGGAACGAGTTGATCCACTGCGCCGGCATGCTGGGTTGGCTCCTCGTCGTTTTTGTGCGTCCCGAGAAGTCTAGAGAGAAAGGCGTTGTCGCTCCAGATGCGCTTGGTGAGGAGGCGGGAACTGGGCGAGTGCAGCGACTTTGGTAACTGTGGAAAAAGGCTTTTCACCACAGAGACACAGAGGCACAGAGAAAAACAAAGGAAAAACAGGAGCAATTAGAGATTTTTCTCTGCGTCCTGTGGTGAAAAGCCTCACTCTGGCTTCAAAGTCAGAATCAAGGTCAAAGGCAGCGGGCAGGAGAGCCCGCTCCACACGAGCTATTGTTCTATACCGGCTATTCGAGGACGCTGTCGTCCAGTTTTTTGCGTCCCCAGTCGGCTGCGGCCTGGAGGAAGGCCAGGACCACGGGATGCGGCTTTTTTTCGGTGGAGGAGAGTTGCGGCTGGAATAGGGTGGCGATGAAAAAGCGGTGGGTGGGGGATTCGATGGCGCGGATTTCTCCTTGCGCGCCGCGCGCGACTACCGGGAAGCCAGCCTCCATGGTTGCCCACTCGTACTCGGGGTTGACTTCGAAGTTGCAGAAGAATTCTTCGGTCACGATTTCTTCGTCTTTGCCGTAGAACGATTGCAGGTAGGAGCCGGGGCGGAGACGGATCTGTGGCATCTTGCCGGATAGCTTGGGCGCATCGCCTTTGCGGCCAGTGACGGCGCAGGCTACGGGATAGATGACGACGTTCTTCGATCCTGAATTGTTCTCGGCGCTGTCGGCGTCCGCGATGCCGAGGACGTTGCGGGCGAACTCGATCAGGGCGTACTGGAAGCCTCCGCAGGTGCCGAGAAAGGGCCAGTCGCGGCGGCGGGCGAACTCAATCCCTTTGAGCATGCCGTCGAAATTTTTGTAGGGACTTCCCGGAGACGCCCAGAGGCCGTCGAAGCTCTCGAGAACTTTTTCCGCGCCGGGGGTGGTGAGCGACGGCGTGGGGATCCATTCGGATTCGACCTTCAGATCCAGCTTACGGGCGGCGTGCTGCAAGGAATTGGTGGTGGCGGGATGGGAGCGGAATTCAGGATTGAAGTCACCGAGGATTCCGATGCGAACGGCGTTACTCACAGGGGTCATTGTACTAGAGGGTGTGCTGGCTGCTGGAGGTCGCGGTTAGATGCGTGATGCGGACGGGAGTTGGTGGCCGGCGGAAACCAAGGTCCCTCGCTTCGCTCGGGATGACAATCCTGCGGGATGACACTCGCTAGAGCCAATGGGTTAGGTTGAGAAGGGCGTAGAGGCTGAGCAGGGCGAGGACGGGGCCGCCCCAGATCATCAGGGGGCATTTCCAGCCGAGGGAACGGGCGAGGTCGCGCTGGCTGCGCCAGGAGATCAGGAAGGTTGGGTTGTTCTTGCCTTTCATCAGAACCACGGGGGGATGGGGGTCGAATGCGTCGGGCGGCGCGGGTTGCGGCGAGACTTGGGCGCTGCCATTCGGCGTGCTGGCATGCAAGGAGCCGTTTGGATCGCTGCTGAGTGCGACCGCCGAAGGCGTGGCTCCGGAGGCGGCCCAGGCTACTGGGTTGGAGATGCCTGCCTTCATGAGCGCAGCGGCGATTTTCTGCTGCTGGGTCATGTCCGCTGCTTTGGTTGGGCCGTGATCTGGCGAGAGGTGGATGACACGGGCCGATGCCGCAGATAGTGCTTTGTCGTAAATCGGGTCGAAAGCTGGGTCATGCTGAAGCCCGCCCGTCAGGAGGCCGCGGAAGATGTTTCCGTCTCCCGTCAGGGGCGACAGTGCGTTTCGTACTCTTTCAGGATTCAGTGAGAACGAGAGCGCATTGCCGACGATGAACGCGGCGGTTTCGTCATCCTGAATTGGTTGAGGAGTAAGTTCGAGGCCGGGATTTTCGTCGAGCGTGCCGAGCAGGAAGAGCGCGTTCTTGGGCTTGATGCAGAACTCTTCTACTTTGATTTTGTTGGTGGTGCTTACGCCGTAGCGCAACAGGAAATCGCGGACGTTCGGGGGGGCTTCTTCTTTGGTGGTGAAGAAAGAATCGCAGAACTCTTCCTGGAAGTCGCGATGCAGGTCGAGATCGGCGCCACGCGGGTCGACCATGACCTTGCCGGTGTTGTCATCGAGAAAGAATGGGACATGCATGCACTCGGCGGCTACCTTGACCCATTGCTTGTTCTTGCCGGACTGTTTCCACTCCCAGACGAAGGTGCGGTAGCAGTAGCAGGGGCGGGCGGTGATGGGGGCGGGCATGGTGTAGGGGCCGACGGCTAGGCCGCTGAGTTCGACCATTCCCATGGAGGCGCTGCGAATTTTGGAGAGTGGGGTGTCGAGGATGAGGTGGCGGCGCTGTAGGAGGCGGAAGCCTTGGAAGAATATGAAGAGTCCGGCGCAGAGTCCGATGCCGCACCAGACGAGCGGTCCGCTGGGGTTCGAGGAACGCAGTAGCAGGGTGGAGAGGATCATGATTCAGACTGTGGGTGCGCGGGGATGCGCCCTGCGTCGAGGCTAGCGGAGCGGGTTGGGAGCTGGCAGCAGAAAAGGGGGGATTGGGCTTACGTTGGTAATGGGGAGGATCATCAGAGTCGCGTGGTGACCAAAACTTTTAACCACAGGGGACACAGGGTCGCACAGGGTAAATCTTTAGCGTGTGCTTATTTCTGTATGGGGCGATGCTCATTTTGGCGGCGGGGTTTCAGGAGGAGGTAGGCTGCGGTTAGTCCTACGAAGAAGACCAGGCCGCCCAGCTGGTTTATGCGCGAGGAGCGGAGAGTCTGGATGATGAAGGCGGAGGCCAGGAGGAAGCCGAGAATCGATCCCCACATTCCCAGGGGAGAGCGCAGGGGCAGGTTGGCGACTTCCTGGGGAGTGAGTCGCCAGCGGAAACTCATGTGGGCCGCGAGGGACACGACCCAGCAGAAGAACAGGCCGGAGAAGGCGGCTCCCATGATGTAGACGAAGGCTTGTTGTGGAGCCCAGTGCTGAATGATGAGGGCAGTTACGATTCCGTAGGAGGAGACGAGCACCGCGGAACGGGGCGAGCCGGAGGCATTCAGTTTGCCCATACTTGCGGGAGCCCATCCGGAACGGCCCATGGAAAACAGCAGGCGGGAGGCGACGTAGAGTTTGGCGTTGGCTCCGGAGAGCGCCGCCGTGAGGACAACAAAATTCATGAAGTAGGCGGCGGCCGGAACTTTGGCAAGGCGGAGCACGCTGACGAATGGACTCTCGGAGACTCCGGTGTGGTTCCAGGGCATGACGCCGGCCAGGACGGTGATGGCGCCGAGGTAGAGGCCGGCCAGCAGGAGGAAGGTGAGGCGCACGGCGCGGAGAATGTCCTTTGGTGAACGCGATTCGCCGGTGGTGACCGCCAGCATCTCGATGCCGCCAAAAGCGTAGATGGCCCAGAACACCGCCAGCAGAGGGGCGACTGGACCCTTGGGAAAGAATCCGCCCTGGGCGGTGTATTGTTGGGCGACGCGTCCGCTGAAGAGGAGCGCTGCGCCGGCCAGGATGAAGGCTACGATGGTTGCGAGCTTGATCATGGAAAACCAAAATTCGAAGCGTCCGTAAGAAGCTACGCTGCGCAGGTTGACCAGAAGAAGCAGAGCCGAGAATACGACGACCCAAAGCTCTCCGGGGACGGCGGGGAACCAGTAGGTCATATAGGCGGCAGAGGCGGTGAGTTCGGCTCCGATGGAGAAGGCGATGGAGGCCCAGTAGGCGGCGCGGCAAAGAAATCCCAGATACTGATTGAGATAAAGCCCGCCATAGACGCCGAAGGATCCGGCGGCGGGGTGCATGCTGGCCAGTTCGCCGAGAGCCATGGCAACGGTGTAAGCGAGGAAGGCAGCGATGACGTAACTGAGGATTATGCTGGGGCCGGCAACTTCGAGGGCGGCGGCGGAGCCGAGAAGAAGTCCGGTGCCGATGGAACCGCCGACGGCGACCATGGTCATTTGTCCGGCGGTGAGTTGATGGTGGAGACCTTGTTCGTGGACGATCTCCGGGGCAGAGGCGGTTAGAGGCATGGGGCACGATAGCAAAAGAGGAAACAAGTGGCCAGTGGCCAGTCCACAAAACCCGAATCTTCTGGCCACTGATCACTGACCACTGGCCACTGGGGTTCCCGGTGACTTTCGTAATCGGGGGGTGAGCCTTACGGATTGCTGGGGCCGGGAGTGGCTCCTAGAATCGAGGGAGCAGTACTCTGCCCAGAAACTGACCCGATGCCAGAGATCACAAAACGTCTTGACCGAGCCGAGCTAGGCAAGCGCATCGAGCGCGCGGAGAAACTTCTGCAGAAGGGGAAGGCCGCGGAAGCGCTGGAAGAATATGTGCTGGTGCTGCGGGACGATCCTGAAAATGACACGGTGCGCCAAGTGGCGGCCGATTTGTGTCTATCGCAGAACCGGGCCTCGGATGCTGTAGTGCTGCTGGGCGAATTATTTGAGCGGCAGGTCAATGCGGGAGACGCTACGCGGGCCAGCCTGACCTACAAGAAGCTGGCGCGGCATGGCAGCCCGACGTGGGAGCAGAAATTCCGCTTCGGGCAGTTGCTGGAAGGATCGAATAAGAAACTGGCTG